>JADMIO012752780.1_pt1 | contig 68821 bp, 70 predicted proteins | sample 8958161 | NCBI WGS metagenome assembly JADMIO01 (sample SAMN16585339, study PRJNA669376) | soil metagenome | isolation source: Crop rotation soil | place: USA: Cullars Rotation, Alabama | collected 2011 | reverse complement strand
CTTTCCCCAGCACATACGACATTAATCGTGCCGATACCCAGGTTAGGCGCGCTGTCAATAACTATGACATCATAGTCATGAGCAACAGTTTCAATGGCCAGTCGGAGCATCAGGTGTGGATCGGTGGGCAGTTTACCTTCATCAAATTTGCCCATTAACTCAGTTTCAATACGGTGCAGAGCCAGACAGGAAGGAATAATGTCAAGCCCCGGCCAGCAAGTGGGCTTTATTGCATAAGTGACATCGTCCTTTTCCCCAAGATAGAAAGGCAGGAGAGTGTCTTCTGCATGAATATGAAGATCTGGTACCCATCCGTGATACATTGAGGCTGTTCCCTGGGGGTCGTTACCTTCCACGAGCAAAACACGTAGCCCCTTCAGAGCCAGATCCTGAGCAAGATGAACAGAAACTGAGGTTTTGTAAACGCCTCCTTTATGGGCAGCAACCCCGATCACCGGTGGAAATACGTCTTCAGCACGTCGCAATCGCGTACCAAACACATCACGCATATGATTAATTTGTTCAATTGTATAACCAACACGTTGCTCAACCCGTCCTCGAATTTCCATATCCGGGTGCGGTAGTCGCCCTGCTTTCTCGGCATCTCTGATAGCCTGAGAAGAAACCCCAACTAAATCCGCTGCTTCACCTATTCTCCAGCGCCGGGTTATTTTCCTCGCTTCCGGGCTGTCATCATTAAACTGTGCAATGGCGATAGCCTTCGTCATTTCATGACCAGCGTTTATGCACTGGTTAAGTGTTTCCATGAGTTTCATTCTGAACATCCTTTAATCATTGCTTTGCGTTTTTTTATTAAATCTTGCAATTTACTGCAAAGCAACAACAAAATCGCAAAGTCATCAAAAAACCGCAAAGTTGTTTAAAATAAGAGCAACACTACAAAAGGAGATAAGAAGAGCACATACCTCAGTCACTTATTATCACTAGCGCTCGCCGCAGCCGTGTAACCGAGCATAGCGAGCGAACTGGCGAGGAAGCAAAGAAGAACTGTTCTGTCAGATAGCTCTTACGCTCAGCGCAAGAAGAAATATCCACCGTGGGAAAAACTCCAGGTAGAGGTACACACGCGGATAGCCAATTCAGAGTAATAAACTGTGATAATCAACCCTCATCAATGATGACGAACTAACCCCCGATATCAAGTCACATGACGAAGGGAAAGAGAAGGAAATCAACTGTGACAAACTGCCCTCAAATTTGGCTTCCTTAAAAATTACAGTTCAAAAAGTATGAGAAAATCCATGCAGGCTGAAGGAAACAGCAAAACTGTGACAAATTACCCTCAGTAGGTCAGAACAAATGTGACGAACCACCCTCAAATCTGTGACAGATAACCCTCAGACTATCCTGTCGTCATGGAAGTGATATCGCGGAAGGAAAATACGATATGAGTCGTCTGGCGGCCTTTCTTTTTCTCAATGTATGAGAGGCGCATTGGAGTTCTGCTGTTGATCTCATTAACACAGACCTGCAGGAAGCGGCGGCGGAAGTCAGGCATACGCTGGTAACTTTGAGGCAGCTGGTAACGCTCTATGATCCAGTCGATTTTCAGAGAGACGATGCCTGAGCCATCCGGCTTACGATACTGACACAGGGATTCGTATAAACGCATGGCATACGGATTGGTGATTTCTTTTGTTTCACTAAGCCGAAACTGCGTAAACCGGTTCTGTAACCCGATAAAGAAGGGAATGAGATATGGGTTGATATGTACACTGTAAAGCCCTCTGGATGGACTGTGCGCACGTTTGATAAACCAAGGAAAAGATTCATAGCCTTTTTCATCGCCGGCATCCTCTTCAGGGCGATAAAAAACCACTTCCTTCCCCGCGAAACTCTTCAATGCCTGCCGTATATCCTTACTGGCTTCCGCAGAGGTCAATCCGAATATTTCAGCATATTTAGCAACATGGATCTCGCAGATACCGTCATGTTCCTGTAGGGTGCCATCAGATTTTCTGATCTGGTCAACGAACAGATACAGCATACGTTTTTGATCCCGGGAGAGACTATATGCCGCCTCAGTGAGGTCGTTTGACTGGACGATTCGCGGGCTATTTTTACGTTTCTTGTGATTGATAACCGCTGTTTCCGCCATGACAGATCCATGTGAAGTGTGACAAGTTTTTAGATTGTCACACTAAATAAAAAAGAGTCAATAAGCAGGGATAACTTTGTGAAAAAACAGCTTCTTCTGAGGGCAATTTGTCACAGGGTTAAGGGCAATTTGTCACAGACAGGACTGTCATTTGAGGGTGATTTGTCACACTGAAAGGGCAATTTGTCACAACACCTTCTCTAGAACCAGCATGGATAAAGGCCTACAAGGCGCTCTAAAAAAGAAGATCTAAAAACTATAAAAAAAATAATTATAAAAATATCCCCGTGGATAAGTGGATAACCCCAAGGGAAGTTTTTTCAGGCATCGTGTGTAAGCAGAATATATAAGTGCTGTTCCCTGGTGCTTCCTCGCTCACTCGACCGGGAGGGTTCGAGAAGGGGGGGCACCCCCCTTCGGCGTGCGCGGTCACGCGCACAGGGCGCAGCCCTGGTTAAAAACAAGGTTTATAAATATTGGTTTAAAAGCAGGTTAAAAGACAGGTTAGCGGTGGCCGAAAAACGGGCGGAAACCCTTGCAAATGCTGGATTTTCTGCCTGTGGACAGCCCCTCAAATGTCAATAGGTGCGCCCCTCATCTGTCAGCACTCTGCCCCTCAAGTGTCAAGGATCGCGCCCCTCATCTGTCAGTAGTCGCGCCCCTCAAGTGTCAATACCGCAGGGCACTTATCCCCAGGCTTGTCCACATCATCTGTGGGAAACTCGCGTAAAATCAGGCGTTTTCGCCGATTTGCGAGGCTGGCCAGCTCCACGTCGCCGGCCGAAATCGAGCCTGCCCCTCATCTGTCAACGCCGCGCCGGGTGAGTCGGCCCCTCAAGTGTCAACGTCCGCCCCTCATCTGTCAGTGAGGGCCAAGTTTTCCGCGAGGTATCCACAACGCCGGCGGCCGGCCGCGGTGTCTCGCACACGGCTTCGACGGCGTTTCTGGCGCGTTTGCAGGGCCATAGACGGCCGCCAGCCCAGCGGCGAGGGCAACCAGCCGAGGGCTTCGCCCTGTCGCTCGACTGCGGCGAGCACTACTGGCTGTAAAAGGACAGACCACATCATGGTTCTGTGTTCATTAGGTTGTTCTGTCCATTGCTGACATAATCCGCTCCACTTCAACGTAACACCGCACGAAGATTTCTATTGTTCCTGAAGGCATATTCAAATCGTTTTCGTTACCGCTTGCAGGCATCATGACAGAACACTACTTCCTATAAACGCTACACAGGCTCCTGAGATTAATAATGCGGATCTCTACGATAATGGGAGATTTTCCCGACTGTTTCGTTCGCTTCTCAGTGGATAACAGCCAGCTTCTCTGTTTAACAGACAAAAACAGCATATCCACTCAGTTCCACATTTCCATATAAAGGCCAAGGCATTTATTCTCAGGATAATTGTTTCAGCATCGCAACCGCATCAGACTCCGGCATCGCAAACTGCACCCGGTGCCGGGCAGCCACATCCAGCGCAAAAACCTTCGTGTAGACTTCCGTTGAACTGATGGACTTATGTCCCATCAGGCTTTGCAGAACTTTCAGCGGTATACCGGCATACAGCATGTGCATCGCATAGGAATGGCGGAACGTATGTGGTGTGACCGGAACAGAGAACGTCACACCGTCAGCAGCAGCGGCGGCAACCGCCTCCCCAATCCAGGTCCTGACCGTTCTGTCCGTCACTTCCCAGATCCGCGCTTTCTCTGTCCTTCCTGTGCGACGGTTACGCCGCTCCATGAGCTTATCGGGTCCACTCGCGAACGCAGAAAGGCCCACCCGAAGGTGAGCCAGTGTGATTACATTTGCGGCCTAACTGTGGCCAGTCCAGTTACGCTGGAGTCACTAGTATTTAGGTGACACTATAGAAGCGGCCGCGACAACTTGTCCACGTGGAATTCTAAGCTTAGGATCCCAATGTGCTGGAAAGAGGATCAAGGGTGATCTTTCCCGTGGTCCAGACCGAGTTTGGCCCGACGATTGCAGGAAACCGACTGTCGAGGGCCTGCCAAAGGCGCAGCAGTGCGACGCCCGCATCCTTTCGGATGGCCATGCGCGTAGTTCCCGCATGATTTTGCTGCCCATGGCATGTAATTCTGTACGTGTAGATACCTACTATTCCTGTGACGATGCCAAGGCGCAGATCGGTGCTTTCGAGATAGTCTCCTTGTTCGACGTGTGCCTCGAGGTAGCCGACGTAGTTTTCGCGTCTTAGGAGCTCTCTTGGCCGGCCGGCGAGGCCCGCTTCGTTGAGTGCGACCCTCAACGGCTTTCCATTGGTCTTGTTCTTCGCCTCATCAAGCATCTCCTCGGTCACCATGCCACAGAACGAACGACTGCCAAGCATGGCGCCATAGTGACCCTCCTCGTCGGCCCAAGCGCCAACGTCGATGGCTAGGCCACGGCAAACTGGACTTTCCGCAAATGCACGCGCGAGCTCCAGGCCATACATCACTCCCATCGCGCCGTCTAACCAGCCCGCGTAGGGCTGGGATTCCAGATGGGAACCCACGAGCATGCGAGGCCCGGCGACTGGGCTCATTCCGATCACCGTACCGAGTCCGTCCAGGGTGGCGGCGAGACCGGCTTCCGCCAGACGACCGCAGAGCCAATGACGCGCCTCCATGTCTTCCGGCGAGTAGGTTGGCCTATTGACGCCGGTTTTATATCTGCCGAACTCTGCAAGCCGTCGCAGATCGGCGATGAGCCGTTCGCCGTTAATTTTCGGCATCGATCGACTCGAGTGGAAGGCCGAAGATCAGAAGCGATGCAAATCCAGGAAACATCCCTATAGCCTATGTGAAGACTCGTCTTTGCTTGCGATGCTCGTTGTTCGCGCTCAAATGAACGTCGACAAAGGAGCCACCTCCTTGCGCTCGCACCAGTCATTGAACTGGCTGATCACCGCCTTGGGCAGGGGAACGCCGTCGTTCTTCCGCCGTTGTTCTTCCAACGAGCTGTGCTCGCCGGGATAGTAGACGCGATCAAACCCAGGTCTGGGTGGGATGCTGTTCACGGTTTCCATCGCTTCGTCCATCCGGGCCCGAAATTCATCCAGTGGTAGGAACCAGTCGATATTTATCGCTTCGAAAAACTGGCTTACGTTCATGGGATTAGTGTAAGGGCGAAATCCCGTCCCACCGGCGCCGAACAAGTGCCCGCCCATCAATACACAAGTTAGGATTTCGTGCACTAGGCCAAGCCCGAAGCCTTTTGCACCGGCGATCGGAAGCAGCGCCTTCGAGGCGACGATTTGTTTTGGGTCCGTGGTCTCGAGCCCCTCCACGTCGAGTCCCCAGCCCACGGGAACGCTCTGGCCAAGTTCATCGGCTTGTCGAATTTTCTCCATCGCCACCGATACAGCCATATCAAGAACAAAAGTCGGTTTGTTTTTCGTAGGCGCGGCAATCGACAACGGATTGGTACCGGTGATTGGCTTGCGTCCGCTGTGGGGGACGACGAGCTTGACACCACTGTTGGCGTACGTGATCCCGATCATGCCTTCAGCCGCAGCGAGTAACGAATAATATTTTGCCGAGGTATATGAGTTGGCATTACGCACACCGACTATTCCAACCCCGTACATTCGAGCCTTCTTAATTGCCTCGTGCATTGCCCTGGCGGCGATCACCTGGCCGATGCCCTGCTGGGCGTCCCACACAGCGACGGCGTGCCGATCGCGAACCACCGCGATCTCCGAGTGCGGCCGGTCGCTTCCTGCTTCGATGCGCGCCAATAAGTGGACAAAGAGACGAGCGCCGTGGGACTCCTCGCCCCGCACGTCGGATTGGACGAAGACATCCGCTACGAGAGCTGCATCTTTCGGCGAAAGCCCCATTGCCTCCAACAGGTCCGTCTCCGCCCTGCGAAGATCGTCGGCCGGCACACGAAAGAACTCTGCCGCCGGCGCTTGATGACTCCGGTCACCCACCGCTTTTGGCTCCCGCCGGTGGCATCCACTTACCCTTCCATGTCAAACGCCAATCGGTCCATTTCGGAAATTCGGGCGGTGTCGTGCCCGTATCGTAGATCTCGATTGCGATAGGCCTCACAACCGCCGCTTGATGCGCCGTATTGTCGCCATTCGGGCAGACCGACACGGCGACTAGCAGATCGATGTTGGCGTACAGCTCTATGTAATCGCCCTTTTCCGCCGCCGTCCGAGCGGCTCGCGTCTTGCCTAGAACGGGATCGAACCGGGTCTTTTGATGCACATTGATGTTGTCATGCATATCCGACTCTTTCAATCCGAACGGTTCGATCGCTTGCAAAAGATTAAGATGGCAGGCATTCAAACCCGCCTGCCCTGTACGTGCCTCCATGACCTCCGGGCAGCAATGCGTCATGACAAAGTGGTGATAGTAATCGCCCTCTTTCTTTGTCGTGTCGACAGTTTCGTCGATGCACACTGCCATCGGTCGCAACCATGGAACGTCGGACCATAACCGGGTGAACACCTTCACCCATATCCCCTCCATCAACCAAGTCCTCGCCATACTCAGGAATTCGGCCTTGTTGTCGGCGTTCCAGAACATGACGTCGGCCACCTGGGGACCTTCCGCCTCGATCACGCGGAACGTCTGGCCTCTCTTTACGATAAAGCCCCGGCCGTTGTAGGGCGGAATGACGAATCGATCGATCAGTTTATGGCGGTCTTTGGCCTCGCGTACGCTCGTGTAGAAGTCCTTGTCGATTTGGTACTTCGGTACCGTTGCCGAGGAATCTCTGGTCGGAGCGTTCATGACTCATTCCTTTGCGTGTCGGAAATCCGCACCGCTGGACAGTGAAGACGTGTGGTCAAGCGTTCTACCGTCTCACCCGCGATTTGGAGTTTGGCCAGCGATCGGGTTACCACGTCTTCCCACGAGCCGGAATCTCCCAAACCGCTTCCACCTTGTGGGCCCTGATCGCATAGCAAAAATCGTAGAGGTTCACCGTGGTATCACAATGACTAGGTATGAGTTCCACTACGTCGCCGGGAGCAAGCTCGAGTCGCTCGTCGTGTTCCAGAATCCCGTGCTCGTCGCCTGCGAAACGAAACCGTGCCCCAAGGTGTCCGATGGGCACGGGGTTGCCGCCGTCGTTACTGATCGCCTTCCAGCCGGTATCGAGAACGACACGGTTCGACGCAGGTCTGCTGAGGACAGTGGCCAACACCGTCAGCGATGATCGAAATGGCGGAACGTCGCGCGCCGGCCACTCGATTGCGACATAGCGTGAATCCATATAAACGTAACTGCCCGGCTGCAACTCGGTCAATCCGCCGAGTTCTATGTCAATCGCCAACGTACCGGTTCCGCCACCCGTCAGCAGCGGCGCAACCAATCCCGCTCCTCTAAGGTGCTTCACTGCGTCATGCAGTCGACCCAGCGCGGCCATGGCGCCGCTTCGACGCTTCTCCACGCTCATTTCGAGCTGAAGGCTGCCCTGATAGCCTTGCAATCCGAGAAACTCTAGGTTCTTGTCCCGGGCGATGCGTTGAGCAAGCGCGACTGCGCCGGCCGGCGAGAAAACGCCGCAGCGCCCCTGCCCAACGTCGATTTCAATGACGACGCCCAGCCGCGAGCCAGCCATCCTAGCGGCTTCGCTCAACGCATCGACGCCCTCGACCGTATCCACGACAATACCCAGACGCGCATGACGCGCAAGCGCCGCAAGGCGCGATATTTTCGCGGCCGCCGTAAGGGGCGACGTGAGCAGAATGTCCTTCACACCGCCGGACACCATCACCTCTGCCTCGGACAACTTGGTGCAGCAAATGCCAACTGCGCCCGCCTCGATCTGCTTATGCGCGATCATCGGCATCTTGTGGGTTTTTGCGTGCGGCCGATACGAAGCTTTCGACGCTGCGACGATCGAGCGCATCGTTTCGATGTTGCCTTCCAGCACATCGAGGTCGACGATGAGCCCGGGAGTCAAGATTTCGGACTTTTGCCGGCCAATGCTCGTGTCAAACATCGAATGCCCCCACTCGGCAGGTCGAGACCGGCGAAAAGGACGCGCAAAGCTGCCCCAAACAAGAGGTCGAAGGCGGCGTCATCGGGAGGGTTCTGCTTCGCGGCCGAGCCACCAATCAACGCACGCCTTAGCCAACGCTTCGGTGCCGTCAATGCATGTCTGATCCACTGCTATCCCGTCAGAATTGAGAGCGACGGGAATCTCCGTGCACGCGAAGACAACCGTCTTTGCGCCCTCGATGTGCAGCTCCCTGATCGCGTCACGGAACATTGAAGCCGCGGCGCGAAGGTCGCCCTTCTTCACAAGCTTGATTGCCGGAAATACGAGCTGCTCATTTTGCGCGCGCGACAGGGTCGTGCATAGATACTCCTCGGCGGCAAACTTTTCCGCGTAGAAGCCGGACTCGAGTGTTGCTTCCGCCGCCATTAATCCAACGGGTGTACCGACCGACACACGCGTGGACAGCATACGGCACACAGCGTCGGCAATATGAAGAATGGGCAACTTGGTCGCGCGCGACATTTGGTCATACCAGTGATGAGCTGCGTGACAGGGAATCGCGATGCACGTCGCGCCCGCGGTTTCCAGGATTTGGATACGACGAACCAGCGCGTCGATCGGTGACTGCCCTCCGCGTAGAATTGCATCGCCTAGGCTTGGAACACGCGGATCCGAAGAGACGATGACCGGAACATGCTTCGCGTCGCTGTCGGCAGGGGTATGGCAGATGATCTGCTGCATCAGATCGACCGTTGCAGCAGGGCCCATGCCGCCGAGGATGCCGATCATTTCAGCTTCCGGGCTTAATCATCGCGCTTGATTGCGGGCGATCAATGCGCCACGAGGCGCTCCCGTGATCTCTCCGGACTCCATCGCCGCCTGGCCCCGTAACATCGTCAACACGGGCGCACCTCGTCCTTTCCGACCATGAAACGGCGTCACTTGCGCTCGCGATATCTGGTCTTCGTTTCGAATGGTGAAGGGCCTGTTGGGATCAACGATGACGAGGTCCGCATCCGACCCAGGCAACAACGCCCCCTTGCGCGGATAGATTCCGAATATCCTCGCCGGTGCTTCCGCGGTCAAGAGCGCGATCTTCTCGTATGAGAGTCGGCCACTGCTTGCCTCCCAGAGCAACAACGGAAGACACGTCTGCAAACCCGGGATCCCGAGTGGCGCCAACCAGATGTCCTCGAGACCGGCCTCCTTCTCGCGCGGAAGATGCGGAGCATGGTCGGTGGCGATGACGTCGATGACACCAGTCTGGAGCCCTCGCCAGAGGCGTTCAATGTCGAGCGGGCCGCGAAGCGGAGGGCCCATTTTGGCAAAACATCCATGGCGCGCCAGATCCTCCTCCGAAAGAAGGAGATTATGAGGCATTACTTCAGCGGATATTTTCGGACATCTTGATTTCCAGAATTCCAACAGATCGACGGAGATCGCACAACTCACCTGCCGCACGTGGACGGTCGCTTGCGTTTCGGCTGCCGCAAGGCAGATACGTGCTAGGCCGAGTGCTTCTGCGATTGGCGGACGCGAAGCTGCAAAGGCGCGCGGGTCCTTTAACCCGCATGCCTGAATGTCTCGCGTTCGGGTCTTCACGATTGAATCGTCTCCCGGCGTGACTCCGGCAACGATGCCGTGAGCGGCAATTCGTTCCAGCGCGGAGAGGAGCAACGCGTTATCTGTGAGCTTGCCGGCTGAGGGCTGTCCGGCCAAGAACACTTCAAACGAAAGTACGCCAAGTCTCGCTAGTGGATCAATCGCGGAGAAATCCGGCCCCAGTTGAGCCAAAATCGCAAAGTCGGCATAGCAACGCCCCTGTGCGAGTTCGATCTTTTGTTCGTAATCCCTGACTGTAAGCGTGAGCGGGTCGTCCGTTGGCATGACCATTACGCTGGTCACCCCGCCCAAGGCGGCAGCCATCGTGCCGCGCTCGAACCCTTCCTTGTGGGCAGCACCCGGTTCGCGAAAATGCACGTGCGCATCGACAAGCCCCGGCATGACAAGCATGCCTTCGGCGGAAACGCGCTTTCTTGCGTCGATCGAATCGGCGTCGGCGAGCAGCGCGACGATCTTGCCCTCGTCTATGACAATATCGGCCCGTTCGGTGCCTGTGGCAGCCACGACTTGACCGTTGGCAATGACAACGTCAACCGTCATAATGATTCCGTCTGTGGACTCTATCCCGTCATGATTCAGCGCTCAATCGCACTCGCGCAGCCGGGCAGCGCAGCCGACTCAACCAAGCGCGCGATTTCCGATACCGGCGTCGCCATTGAGATGATCGGGGTCAATAAGTGGTTCGGGCCTTTTCACGCCCTCCAGGACATCGATCTCAAGGTCATGTCAGGCGAGCGAATTGTTATATGCGGACCGTCCGGGTCTGGCAAGTCAACGTTGATTCGCTGCATCAATCAGCTCGAGAGACATCAGAAAGGGCGGATCATCGTTGACAATATTGAGCTTACGGAAGATGTAAAGCGGCTAGACGAAGTCCGGCGCGAAATCGGTATGGTGTTCCAGCAATTCAACTTGTTCCCGCACCTGACGATCCTGAAAAACTGCACGCTCGCACCGATGTGGATCCGAAAGATCCCAAGGCGCGAGGCAGAGGAGACTGCCAGACATTTTCTCGCGCGGGTTCGCATCCCGGAGCAAGCGCTCAAATATCCGTCACATCTCTCCGGTGGGCAACAACAGCGAGTCGCGATTGCGCGCGCTTTATGCATGAATCCGCGCATCATGCTATTCGACGAGCCTACATCGGCGCTCGACCCTGAAATGATCAAAGAGGTGCTCGACGTGATGGTGGACCTTGCTCAGGACGGGATGACGATGCTGGTCGTCACTCATGAGATGGGCTTTGCGCGGCAAGTAGCAGACCGCGTCATCTTCATGGATGCCGGGCGGATCATCGAGCAGAACAACCCGAAGGAGTTCTTCGAGCATCCTCGTCATGATCGCACTAAGCTGTTTCTCTCTCAAATCCTCCATTGACGGCGTCCACTGACGCTGCGCACCGCCCGGCACGGCTGGTTCGCGCAATGGCCTAGGCAGGAACGATCGGCGAACTCAGCGAGCTGCAGAAGAATGGGCCGCAAGCGAGGCTTCCTCGGAGCCACGGGAAGACGACTACTCCATTTCTGAAGGACCGATTGTGATGTTTGATGAACTTGAGTAGGATCGACGGCGGTAATCGCTGCTTCCCAGCATGTCGTCAATGCGGTTCGAAACAGTGTGAAATAGTGGGCAAAATCGACGCGAGAGGAGGAAGCTAAATGTCTGAGAATTGCGTAAGGGGCCGTGCGTATCGGACGCTGCTGATGGCCTTCGCGGTTGTGCTAGCTGTCGGATTAGGTGTCACCGGCGCTAATGCTCAAACGATCAATCAGATTCTCGAAAAGGGCAAAATTGTAATTGGCATCAATCAGGATTTCCCGCCGTTCGCTTTTACGAATGCTGAACAGAAGCCGGATGGACTCAACATCGAGGTTGCTCGGCTTGTGGCTAAGTATCTCGGCGTTGAAGCAGAGATCAAACAAGTCATATCGGCGAATCGAGTGGCGTTCCTGGTTTCGGGACAGGTGGATATGCTGGTTGCAAGCCTTGGAGTTACTCCCGAGCGGGCCAAGCAAGTGATGTTCACCATACCTTACGCGGCAACCGGAACCTATGTCGTTGCGCCGAAGAAAAAGAATATCAAGCAGCTTTCCGATCTATCGGGACTCCGCATCGGCGCCGGTAGGGGAAGCAGCAACGATATGTTCATCACGCAGATGGCCCCCAAGGATGCCAAAATAATGCGCTTTGAGGGCGAAGCCGCCACGGCCCAAGCTCTCATATCGGGTCAGGTCGACGCGATCTCGTTCAATAATACGATGTTGCCAGCGATCAGGAAGGCCAATCCCAGTCTGGATCTCGAAACCAAGATATTTCTCCGAGCTCAAAACGACGCCATGGCAGTTCGTAAAGACGCATTCGAATTGAGAGAGTGGCTGAATGCGACGATTTACTACATGAAGTCAACCGGGGAGCTGGACGCGATATATAGGAAGTGGCTGGAAACTCCACTTCCAGAGCTAGCCGTTTTCTAACAACCACAAATTGCGAATCGCGCCAAGTAGGGCGCGTGCGGACGAGAGCCTCTTGCTCCCGTGGCGGAAAGCGTGAGGACGGCGCACCGCTCTTCTCCCGTGTGAGGAAATTGCTCTCGCAGCGGGGCTTTGAAGGACATCCCCAAAAGTAATCCGGGGGCTGTCGACGGAGAACTGGGCTGACGAGCGATACGACGCGGCCCGTTGGTCGTTGATCACCATTCTTGGTCACTGCCCGATGTAACGCAAGGCGCTCGTGCCGTGATTGGCGACGAATTTGAGTGTCGTTCCGCCTCGACAATCACGAGAGCGGAATGCGGATGCCTCGGACGATGACCGTGACAAAGGTTCTGTCCAGTCCGCTTCAGAGTCAAGCCGCTAACTTAACTGGGATCGCACCCGATCGCGTCGGCGATCCCGTCGACAAGTCGCAAAGTGCCACTCGATAATTGCGCGATGCCGAGGCGGCGCCACGGGAGTCGTGGGTGAACTACCAATTTCATTTTTCTGATGTCTGGCGGAATTTTGACGTTCTCCTGTTGGGCGCATGGTTGACCGTGCAGCTCGTTGCAATCGCGATCCCTCTGGGTTTCATCTTAGGACTCATATGCGCATGCTTGAGGTCAGTCTACCCGAAGCCATTCGCGCCTCTGGTCGAGGCGTATGTGCAGGTAATTCGCAACACGCCATTCCTTATACAAATTTTTCTCGTTTACTTCGGATTTCCCCGAATTGGATTGAAGCTGGACGCGTATGAAGCCGGAATATCTGCATTGGTATTGAACCTCGGTGCGTACACAAGCGAAATAATCCGTGGCGGCCTCGAGAGCATTCCTCGTGGTCAAATTGAAGGTGGCCTTGCCCTCGGCCTGCGCCGCATGCACATCTTTTGGCTCGTGGCCCTCCAGCCGGCTTTGCAAACGATCTATCCGGGTCTCACGAGCCAGTTCGTCATGGTCATTCTCTCATCAAGCGTGCTCTCGATGATTTCTGCCGAAGAGCTGACCGCAGTTACCAACAACCTCATTTCGCAAACATTCAGAACGAGCGAGTTTTACCTTGTCGTGGCTCTCATTTATCTTGGTCTGACTCTTGTCTTTTCGGCGTTCTTCACCGTCTTGGGACGCTTGCTCTACCGGAACCGCCGCGGTTCTTCTTAAGATTCAAGAATGGACAGACAATTCAACGTCGGCGATTTTCTATATCTGCTAGCGACGTTTCGTTGGACGATCTATCTTTCCGGATTTGCATTCGCGGGGGGCGGAGCGCTCGGCCTTGTCGTCGCGTTCGCGCGGACTTCCAATTCAAAAGTGATTCGTTACCTGTCGACCGCTTACATTCGTTTCTTTCAGGGTACTCCACTACTTATCCAGCTATTCATTGCCTTTTTCCTTCCCAGTTTTTTCGGTTACAGCGTAAACGCGCTCGTGGCGGCCTCCATCGGGCTGAGCTTCAACGCGTCGGCATACCTGGGTGAGATCTGGCGTGGATGCATAGAGGCAGTGCCGAAGGGCCAGTGGGAGGCGTCCACTTGCCTAGGCTTTCGCCGTGTAGCCCAACTTGGGTTGATTATTCTGCCTCAGGCTGTTCGTGCCGCCATTCCGCCAACGGTCGGATACCTCGTTCAACTCGTAAGGGACACATCGCTGGCCTCGATTATCGGCTTCATCGAACTGAGTCGCGCAGGGTACAACTTGGCCAACGCCACATATCAGCCTTTTTTGGTTTACTCAATCGTCGCGATTATGTATTTCTCCATTTGTTTTCCACTTTCCAAAGCGAGCGTCAGACTTGAGCGGCGATTGGCCCGCGCTCAGAGATGAGAAACTCTTCTGTCCCTGCTGCTTCCGAGCGAGGAAATCGACACCGTTCTGGAAGTCGGCAGCGAGGAAATGGCCAACCGCCCTCGCGCTAGCGAACCTCATTCGCGCGCGCACTGCAGCGAAGACGTCGATGCATGGGAACGACACCGCGCATGCCAAGACCAGGGCGCGCAAAGCGACGGTGAACTCGTCGTCGACCAGCGGATTGGTCCGTTGACAAGGAAGGGTACTCGGTGAGCATTGTGGGTTCGGAAATTCCGGCCGCTCAATTCCGGAAATTCTGCCGCGTTTCAGTCGGACACCGCGTCGCCAGCGAAGTCGTCAAGTACGTGATCGCGGAGCAATGTGTCGAAGTCGAGCTTGAGGAGATTGCGCTTGCTTGCCTTTAAGCGCGCCGGAACGTGCATCACCATCTCGCGCAGTAGGACGCATTGTGCCGTCGGAATCCCAATCGCCGCGTCGCCGACGAGCAAAAGCTGCCCTCCGGCGAGTGGAGCGCCACCTCGCGCGCCCTTGGCCGGCGAGCCGTAGAGCGCCGACACGCATGTTCGTGAACTTCGCTGATCCGCCAGAAGCGGACTGCCGTTATCCCGAATCTCGGCCGTCAGGGGCTTCGCTTCGCGCATTGAGGGAATGATGCGCCCGGAAGGTGGTTCGCTGAGTCGCAGTCTGCCAACACGCGGCTACTGAACCACTTGGTCGGCGCGCGCGGTCACTACTACTGCTCTTCGGTCCGTCTCGCAGGGGTGGTCGCCAAAGGTTTGTGCCAGGGCTAATGCAGCCGCTTCAATTACAGGCTCGGTGGCAATTCCTCTCTCCTTCAACTCCAGACTTGCCGGGGAGCCAGTCACGATGCCGGTTGCGAGCCAGCCCGCGGAAGCGACCTGACACCCGTTTTAGTACGAACTGGCGGTAGAGTCCGCGGTTAAAGATACACGTTCTTCGTCCTGCGTTGGCTGAGTGCCGGCGAACTCTTCCGGTGTTCGGTTGCCGAGCGAGCTGTGCGGTCGTTCGGTGTTGTACTCGATGCGCCAGGCTTCGATGACGGAACGAGCGTGGGCGAGGCTCAGAAACCAATGCTCGTTCAGACACTCGTCGCGGAACTTGCCGTTGAAGCTTTCAATGTAGGCGTTCTCGTTCGGCTTGCCGGGTCGGATGAAGGAGAGCTCCACTCCCGTCCGATAAGCCCATTGGTCGAGCACCTGACCGTAGAATTCGGGGCCATTGTCGACGGTGATCGATTTCGGCAGGCAGCGCGTGTCGGCAAGTCGATCGAGCACGGCTTGGACCCGCAAGCCGGTGATGGAAGTGTCGACTTCGATCGCGAGACATTCACGCGTGCAATCGTCGACGATGGTCAGGCAGCGCAGTCGCCGACCGCCAATGAGCCCATCGGCCACGAAGTCCATCGACCAACTGATGTTCGCTGCCGTTGGCTTCGGCAACGGCTTGCGCTCGAAGGGTCCGATCCGCTTGCGTTTGCGCCGCCGCACGGCGAGGCCCGCTTCCCGGTAGAGGCGATAGACACGCTTGCAGTTAACCGCCCAGCCCTCCCGCCGCAAGCGCAGATACACGCGCCGATACCCATAGCGCCGCTTGACCGCAGCGATCTCCTCGATCCGCGTGCGCAGCGGTTCGCTGTCCGCCCGCCGGCTGCGGTAGCGATACAACGAGCGCGAGATGCCCACCAGCCCGCAGGCACGCGTCACGCCAAAGCCACGCTCAGTCATTAACTTCTCGACCGCCGCGCGCCTGGCCTGCGGGCTTAGATTTTTCGGTGCAGCAGGTCCTTCAACGCCGCCTTGTCGAGCTCGGCTTCCGCCAGCAGGCGCTTGAGCTTGGCGTTCTCCTGCTCGAGCTCCTTCAACCGGCGCGCCTCCGACACCGTCATCCCGGCGTATTTAGCTTTCCAGTTGTAGAAGGTCGGCTCGGAGATCCCGTGCCGGCGACACAGGTCCTTGGTCTTGGCACCTGCATCGGCCTCCTTCAGTACGGCGATGATCTGTTCCTCGGTAAATCGCTTTGCCTTCATGGTCCACTCCCTCGGGAAGCGGACTCTACTCCGATCGCGTACTAAACTAGGGTGTCAGGTCGGAAGGACTCACTGTGCGAATGCTCACCGTTGAAATTTCAATCTGCTTGAATCCGTTCGATCGAACCAGTTCGTGCAGTATCGAACGGTCATGAAGACCGTACGGAGCTTCGAAGAACGATGGCTCGTGACCTAAAAAAGAAGAAATGGTCTGCTGCACAATGCGCATTGACTGATTCGAGTGGAGGCTATCCCATACGTTGAACGCGAGCAGTCCACTCGAATCGAGTACACGACGTGCCTCATGAAATGCCATCGCCTTATCCGGCGCGAACATGAAACCGAACTGGCATGACACGACGTTGAATGATCCGGTTGAAAACGGCAATGCGACCATATCGGCCTGCTGCCATTCGATTCCCGATGTCCCGCATTTAATGCGCGCCTGCTCCAGCATCGGCCGATTCAAGTCCGTGGCGACGATGCGAATTGAAATTGGAAGGCGCGCACGTAGCCGCCTGGTCAGGATTCCAGTGCCACACGCAAGCTCGAGAACAGGCCCACGCGGTCCAGCGGTCGCGACTCGGGCTGCGAGATCCTCAGCATACGGCTCGAAGTCGGATGCGCGGTAACGGTCGTAGTTCTCGGGAATGGATCCGACGTAGCTGGCGAGGTCGGGAACCATGGCATCTCCGGTCAGTTTGTGTCGAGCTGTCGCCCGAGCCGATCGATAAATCGCGCGTCATCTGCCTCCGTTCAGACTGCCCGCTTCGTTCAGGTCATGACTATAGGCCGAAGCTAGAGACTTCTACTCGGACAATCATGCCTTGATCCACACCGGCGCGGTTGTCGAAAATTCGCATTCGACAGCCGGCCGAGGTCGGGCGTCGACAGGTGCAGTCGACACCAGGTGATCAGCGGCTCGGCGAACGCCGCAGAGGCTACAGTTGCGCGGCTGTCGAAACTCGCGCCAACCCGAGCGCAATCGTGGTCGTTACTCGAGCGCGGTCGTGGTCGTTACCCGAGCGCGTGGTCATTGCTGGCGATCGCGAACCCCAGTGAACCGTGGAATCGTCGATTCTCAGTGACAAGTCGGGGGCGTCGATTTTTCGTTCGACAGGGCGCACGCGGGGATCGCGTTAGTTTAGTCCTTTGGCAGGCGGGTCGCGAACCGCCGAATATGGCTAAAATGTTCTGCACGGATGCGACCGATCCTTGCAGACATCCTTCGCCTTCGCAGAGGAGCGCGCGCGCGTAGCGCTCGAGCCGATCCGCAATCAAGACGGCGAACCAGAAGCCGGCGCCGCGGAAAGCATGGGCCGTTGAGATCGAGCATCGCGGTTCTGAGATCGACCGTGACGCCGCCGATACGACGACTCTCGCCGAGTATCGCAGGCACGTCCGCCAACGCCGCGCCGGCCGCGCGAATCGTTGACGCTTCGAATCGATCGCGTTGCGGTCGCCGATCGATCACGAGGTCGACTATTGCGAGTCGTGCAGCATCGGCAACCCCCGAGCATTTAGCCGCGGCCGATGAATTCGTCGGCCGCGTGGATTTTGCGGACCAGCAGGGGTAAGCACGTCCAGCTCCGCGAGCCGCTGCACGACACAGGAGTGGCGCCCAACGATTCCTACAGACCCCTTCTCAACCGGCTCCGCCGGTGCCATCCTGTCGTCGCTCATTGGTTCCGACACCGGTTTGTCGTAGTCTCGCAGTGGCAACCTCGGCCGACGAACCGATGCCTCTCGCAAGGGGGCTTCGAGGCGTCGCGTGTCGTCGCGATGCCGCGGGACACGATCACAACGGAGGAGATCATGCGGAGAATGGTGCGCGATGCTTTCGCGATGGCTCTCACCGGCCTAACGGCGGCTGTGTACGCCGGACAGGCCCAGGCGCAACAGTCACTGACGGTAGCCTTCTACGGGGGAGAGTGGGGCGATGCGATACAGTCGTGCATCGTCGATCCCTTCACCAAGGCGACCGGCATCAAGGTGACACCCGATCCGGGAGTCTCCTCGGTAACGCTCGGCAAGCTGCGGCAGCAGAAGGGCAACCCCGTCGACGATGTGGCGTGGATAGACGGCGGGGTTTCGGAGCTGGCGGCCGATGATGGGCTCACCGCCGATCTCTCTCCGAAATCCATCCCGAATGTTGCCAACATGCTGCCAGAGGGCGTCTACAAGACCAGCACCGGCGGCATTTATGCGCTCTCCACCGGGTTCTACTCGCTGGGGCTCGTCTACAACACCAAGGAGGTCAAAACTCCCCCGACGTCGTTCTGGGATCTCTGGAAACCGGAGTTTGCGGGCGTCGTGACGCTGCCGAGTCCGAGCAATGCGATGGGCGTGCCGTTGTTCGTGCATCTCAACAAGCTGCTGGGCGGATCGCACGGCAACTACGCTCCGGCGGTCAAGAAGTACAAGGAGCTGAAGGTTTCGTCGTTCTTCGACACATCGGGAGGCGCGACCAACAGCTTCCAGAGCGGCGAGGTCATCGCAGGGGCGCACTACGCTAGCGCTGCCTGGTCGCTCGCCGACAAGGGGCTTCCCATCACCTACGTGACGCCGAAAGAGGGCGCTCCCGCGGGCGACATCCGCATTCACATCGTGAAGGGCACCAAGAATCAGCCACTCGCCGAGAGGTTCGTCGATTTCGCCATAGCCAAGGAGCAGGCGACGTGCATGTCCGAAAAACTGTACGTCGGCCCCGCGACCAAGGGCGTGAGCCTTTCGGACAAGGCCAAGAGCCGGCTGCCGTGGGGAAAGGACGGATCCGTCGCCAACCTGGTGTTGATAAACTGGCGCGACCTCAATGCGGAGCGCCAGGCAGTCACGGACACGTGGAACAAGGAGATCGCTCGCAAGTAGCGCTCGCCATTGCATCGGGGCGGCGACGAGATCGCCGCGCGCGATAGCATGGACGAATTGATCAGAGCGCAGTCGCTCGTCAAGCGTTATGGCGACGTCGTTGCCCTCGACGGCGTGTCGCTGTCGGTACGCCAGGGCGAATTTCTCGCCCTGTTGGGACCGAGCGGCTGCGGAAAGACGACGTTGCTGCGAATTCTCGCCGGGTTCATCGAGCCGACGTCGGGTGAGCTCTTCATAGACGGCCAGGCGATGAAGGACGTGCCGCCGAACCGTCGCCCCGTGAACACGGTTTTCCAGAACTACTCGTTGTTTCCTCATCTGTCAGTGGCGGAGAATATCGCGTTCGGCCCGCGCCGCCGCAAGCTGCCGAATGACGAGATCAAGCCGCTTGTCGCGGACGCCTTGGCGCTGGTCGGCATGGAAGGCTACGAAGCGCGCTACCCGGCCGAGTTGTCCGGCGGCCAGCAACAGCGGGTCGCGCTTGCACGCGCCGCCGTCAACCGACCCAAGGTTCTCCTGCTCGACGAGCCATTGGGGGCGCTCGATCTCAAGTTGCGCAAGCGCATGCAGCTCGAGCTGAAGCATCTGCAGGCGCGGCTCGGCATCACCTTCATCTTTGTCACCCATGATCAGGAGGAAGCCCTTGTGATGGCCGACCGCATCGCCGTGCTGAACCAGGGTCGGCTGATGCAGATCGGTTCGGGCGAGGAGATATATCGCGACCCGTCCTCCAGCTTCGTCGCTTCCTTCATCGGCGACGCCAATATGCTGAAGGCCAGCGTCGCAAACGGGACGCTTCGTCTTGGCGCCACCGGAGTGGCGTTGCCCTATTCGGCCACCTCGAACGGAGCGATGGTGCTGATGGTGCGGCCGGAGGACATCGCGCTCGGCGCACCGGCAGGCGAGGGCTTCACCAGCGTCGAAGCCGTCGTGCGGGAGCGCATTTTCGTCGGCGACGCGGTGCGCGTGCACGCCGTGCTGGCCGACGGCGAGGAGATCGTCCTGCAGCCCGGCGGCGTGGCCAGGGCGGACGCGGTCGGCCCGGGCGAGCGCATCACGGTGCATTGGCATCGCGACAAGGCGCGCTTGCTGAAAGAGTGACTGGGTCTCGCTCATCCAGGAGGATGTCAAGTGAAGCAACCGATTACCGTACTGGCGCCTACCGGCACGCTCGGTTACGGCTTCGGCCTCGAAGCCTTCGAACGCGGCATGTCGCTTCGGCCCGACGTCATTGCCGTCGACGCCGGCTCGACGGACCCCGGCCCGCATTACCTCGGATCGGGCGAGCCGCTCGTGTCCCGCTTCAGCATGAAGAAGGAGCTGACGCAGCTCATCGAAGCCGGACGCAAGGCGAAAATTCCGGTCATCGTCGGCAGCGCTGGCGGCGCGGGTTGCCGCGCGCACGTCGACTGGACCGTCGACATCGTGCGTGAGATCGCGCAAGAACGCGCCCTCGAGCTCAAGCTCGCCTGGATCTACGCCGACATCGAACGCTCCCGAGTTGTGGACTCGATCCGCGCCGGCGAGGTCAAGGACTTCGAAGCCGGCTGCGATCTCACCGAGAAAGCCGTCGACGACACGGTGTCGCTGGTCGCACAGATGGGCCACGAACCGATCTGTTCCGCGCTCGACGAAGGCGCCGACGTGATCATTGCCGGTCGTGCGTGCGACGATTCCACGATAGCGGCCTACCCGATCTGGCAGGGCGCCGATCTTGCGCTCGCCATCCACATGGGCAAGATCCTCGAGTGTGGCGCGTTCTCGGCCGAGCCGTTCGCGATGGACGTCATGCTCGGCACGGTCTACGACGACCACTTCGTGATCGAGCCCGGGTCGCTCGGCCGTCGCGCTTCGGTGAAATCCGTTGCGGCGCATTCGTTGTACGAACGCGAACATCCGTACATCCAGGGTGGTCCCGGCCACGAGATCGACCTGTCTCGGTGCAGTTTCAGCGCGCTCGGTGACCGCCAAGTACGCGTGGAAGGCGCGCAGGCGCGCATTACCGACGATTATTTCGTGAAGCTCGAAGGCGCGCGGGTCATGGGCTACCGCTCGATCTGCATGGCCGGCGTGCGTTGTCCGAGCATGATCCCGCGCATCGACGAGATTCTGGAGCAGGCGAAACGCAACGCCGAAGCATACTTCGCCCCCGCCGCGCTGCAGATCGGATTCCACCTCTACGGCCGCGACGGCGTGATGCGGCGCCTCGAGCCGGCCCGCGGCCAGCTGCCGCACGAGCTCGGTCTCGTGATCGAAGTGGTCGCGAGCGGCCCGGCGCTCGCGCACGGCGCATGCCACCAGATCAGCGGCGCGCTCCTGCACTGGCATTATTCCGGGCAATACAACACGTCGGGCAATCTCGCCTTTCCCTATTCGCCGTCCGAGCTCGACGCGGGGCTCGCCTACGAGTTCTCCGTGTACCACCTGATGAAGGCGAAGTCCCCGATGGAGCTCTTTCCGATGCACGTGGAGATGTTGTGATGGCGCAGCGTGCCGTCCCGCTGTCCGATTGCGCCGACATCGTTCGCAGCAAGAATGCCGGCCCCTTCCGGATCACGCTCGACGTTCTCTTCAGCGATCCCGCGCGCTACCGAATCGTGCGCGATAGCGGCGCGGTGACGCGCGAGACGGTCGCCCGTGCGTACGGCGTCGAGCCCGAGGAGATCACGTCGTTCTTCTACGTCGACATGGCCAACGCCATCAAGATCACGCTGCGCCGGCCGCGGGCTCAGGGCGCGTTCGGCGAGAGCGACGTCTATGGCTGCCAGCAGCACGTGCCGTTGCTGTCGATCGCCGTGCCCGCCCCCTGACGAATGCGGATCACGCGGCCGTGGGCGCTGGCATTGCTCGGCTTGCCCGTGACATTCCTGGTGGTGTTCTTCGTCGTGCCGTTTTGCATCGTCTTTCTGGACAGCCTGCGCATCGGGGACGGCACGTGGACGCTCGCGCAATACGCGAAGGCGCTGGGCGAGCTCTATTACTGGGAGACGCTGCTGCTGACGTTCAAGCTGGCGCTCTACGTCACCGTCGCGACGTTCTTGATCGGCTATCCGCTCGCCTACTACATCGTGCGCAACGTCAGGAGCCGGCTCGCTCGCAGCTTTCTCTACATCGTCGTGGTGACTCCGTTGTTCACGAGCAACATCGTGCGCGCCTTCGGCTGGATGGTGCTGCTCGGACGGCGCGGCCTCGTCAATGACGTGTTGCTTGCGCTCGGTATCGTCGACCGGCCTCTCGCACTGCTCTACGGCCAGCCGAGCATCGTCATCGGGCTCACCTACATCATGGCTCCGTTCATGGTGCTGATTGTCGCGAGCGTTCTGCAGAACATCGAGCGCTCGCTCGAGGACGCGTCGCGGGATTTGGGAGCGGGGGCGTGGAGCACGTTCTGCAGGGTCACATTCCCATTGAGCCTTCCGGGCGTGATCGCGGGCTCGCTCGTCGTGTTCACGCTCTCGGTCAGTGCCTACGTGACGCCCAGCATCCTGAGCGGCGGCCGGGAGAACGTGATCTCGATGCTGATCTTCCAGCAATACGGCGCCATTCTCAATTTCCACTTTGGCGCCGCCCTCGCAGTCGTTCTCCTCGTTGCCACGCTCATCCTCATCTGGGCGTATAGCAGCGTATTCGACCGCCGCGTGCGGATGGCGTGACGGACAGCGCGATGGGGCGCGGCGAGCGCATCGGTCGATCGGCACTGACGGCGTTCGCCGCGGTCGCCGTCGTCTTTCTCGTGCTGCCGCTCGTCATCATCGTCGGCACCTCGTTTACCACGACCGCGTATCTGCGCTTCCCGCCGCAGGGCATCACGCTCGAGTGGTACGGCAAGTTCCTCGGGGACACCTCGTACCTGCAATCGCTCGGGCTGAGCGCGCTCCTCGCGGCGAGCGCGACGGCTTCGTCGATCGCGCTCGGCGTTCCCGCCGCACTCGTGCTGACGCGCGCCGAAGTGCCGGCCGCGCGAGTCGTCACGGCGCTCTTCCTCTCGCCGCTGATCCTCCCGCCGATCGTCATCGGCGCGGCGCTGCTGCAGTTCGCCACCGCGGTGGGAATGGCACGCACGTTTGCAGCCCTCTATTTCGGCCACGTCGTGCTGATCATTCCCTATGTCGTCCGGACGACGCTCTCCTCGCTCACGCGCTTCGACACCTCGCTCGAGGAGGCGGCGCAGGACCTCGGCGCCTCGGGACCGCAGACGTTCCTCCTCGTCACACTGCCGCTCATCAAGGGCGGCATCGTCGCGGGCTCGCTGTTCGCCTTCATCATCTCGTGGATCAACGTAGAGATCAGCATCTTCAATACGACGGCGACGCTGATGCCGATCCCGGTGAAGCTCTTCAATTACATTCAATACAATGTCGACCCGATGATCGCTGCGGTTTCGGCGACCACGATCTACGTGGCGATTGTCGTGGTCGTGCTGCTCGACCGCGTGGTCGGCATCGAACGAGCCGCAACCAACAGATCGTGAGAGTGCTGCGATGAAGCTCAGCAAGATGATCACTACGATCGATTCGCATACCGGCGGCGAGCCCACGCGACTCGTCCTCACCGGCATACCGCTCAAAGGCAGCACGTTGCTCGAACAGCGGGACTACATGCGCGCGAACCTCGATCATCTGCGCTCCGCTCTCATGTGCGAGCCGCGTGGCCACCGCGGCATGTTCGGAGCGATCATGGCGCCGGCCACGCGTCCGGACGTCGATTTCGGCATCATCTGGGTGGACCACGACGGCAGCTATCTCAACATGTGCGGCCACGGCACGATCGGCATCGGCTTCGTTTGCGTCGAGGCGGGCCTCGTGCCGGTGTCCGAACCGCTTACGACGATCAGGATCGACATGCCGGCCGGCGTCGTCGAGGCGCGTGTCAGCGTCGAGAATGGGCGGGCAAAGCGCACGGCGATCGTCAACGTGCCGGCGTTCCTGTTCCGCAAGGACGTTGCGGTGGACGTGCCCGGCCATGGTCGCGTACCGATCGACATTGCCTTTGGCGGCAGCTTCTTCGCGGGTGTGCAAGGCAAGAGCCTCGGGCTCGACGTGGCCCCGGAGAACGTCGATGCGCTGGTCCGCGCCGGTCTCGATATCCGTAGGGCCGTCAACGAGCAGGTGCCGGTCCAGCATCCCACGCTGCCTCACATCAGGAGCGTCGATCTCGTCACGATCTGGGGGCCGGGCAGGGCGCCGGGAGCGAAGTACAAGAACATCCACGTCTTCGCCGACGGCTCGTTCGACCGTTCGCCGGGCGGCACCGGCACCTCGCACATGATGACGATCCTCATTCATCGCGACCTCATGCGAGAGGACGAGGAGATCGTCTCGGAGGGCATCACCGGGTCGCTTTTCGGAGGGCGCATGCTGTCGAGGACGAAAATCGGTTCGTTCGATGCCTGGGTACCGGAAATCTCGGGTACCGCCCATCTCACCGGCTTTCACCAGTTCGTCATCGATCCCGACGATCCGCAGGCCTATGGCTTCCGCCTCTGACGGCGCCGATCTGACCCGCGGTCGAGAACGTCGGGCGCCGGCGCTCGCCGATGTACGCGTGCTCGAGCTCGGTTCGATGCTGGCCGGCCCTTTCGTCGGCACGTTGCTGGCCGATTTCGGCGCGCAGGTCATCAAGGCCGAGAAGCCCGGAAAGCCCGATCCCCTGCGCGAGTGGCCGCCGCACAAGCGAGGCTCGCCACTGTGGTGGAAGACGATGGCGCGCGGCAAGCAGCTCATCACGCTCGACATCTCGAAGCCGGAAGGACGCGAGATCGTGCTCGCGCTGATCGCGCGCAGCGACATCGTCATCGAGAACTTCCGGCCCGGAACGATCGAGCGCTGGGGCATCGACCCGGCGAAGCTCGCCCAGAGCGAACCGCGAACGATCTGGGTGAGAGTGTCGGGATTCGGCCAGAGCGGACCCTACCGCGGGCGAGGCGGCTATGCCACGGTTGCCGAGGCCTTCAGCGGCCTCGCGTCGTTTACCGGATACGACGATCGTGGGCCGATGGTTTCCGCGTTTCCGCTGGGCGACTATCTCGCCGGCATCTTCGGCGCCTTCGGCGCGCTCGTTGCGTTGCACGAGCGCGCGAAGAGCGGCCGCGGGCAGGTCGTCGACGTATCGTTGTACGAGCCGCTGCTGCGCATCATCGAATCGGTCGTCGTGCGCTTCGACCAGACGGGCCGGCTGAAGGCGCGTCTCGGCAACCAAATGGAAGAGGACGTCCCGCGCAACGTCTACCGCACCGCCGACGGCGGGTATGTCGCCATCAGCTGCGGCTCCGAGCGTATTTTCGAGAACCTGCTGGGCGCGATCGGGCGCAGCGACCTCCGGGCCGATCCGCGCTTCGCCAGCATGACCAGCCGCGCCGAGAACCGCGACGCCATCGATCGCGTGGTGGCGCAGTGGATGCAAGGTCAGACCGTGGCCGCGGCGCTGGATGTGCTCGAGCGCAGCGAGGTCGTTGCCGGGCGCATCAACGACATGGCTGACGTGCTCGGCGATCCCCATGTGGCTGCGCGTGAGGCCATTGCAACGCTCTTCGACGCGGAGCTGGGGCCGGTTCGGATGCCGGCCGCCGTACCGAAGCTCAGCGCCACACCGGGACACATACGCTGGGCCGGCACGCGGATGGGCGAGCACAATGCCGACGTGTACGAGCGCCTTCTCGGGTTCGATGCCGCGCGGATGGCGGCGCTGAAGCGGCGGGAGGTGATCTGACATGGCAGTTGCCCGAATGTCGAGTCACGAGATCGGCATCGTGGGCTACGCCGAATCCGCGTACGAGAAGAGGACGACTCGGACGCTGATATCGATGCTCGCGGAGGTGGCGCGCAACGCGCTCGCATCGGCAAAGCTCGCACGCTCCGATGTCGACGGCATCGCGGTGTCGTCATTCATGCTGCCGCCCGACAACGCCGTGACGCTCGCCGAGCAACTCGGCATTGCGGTCTCCTGGGCCTACTTCGGCACGGCGGGCGGCGCCGGCCCCGTGGCCTCGGTATTGAACGCCGTCCGCGCCATCGAAGCCGGACATGCGAAAGCCGTGCTGTGCCTCGCCGCCGACAATTACGACGTGGCGGGTCATTACCGGCTGATGGATTTCTTCAACCGGGCGCTGATCAATTACGGAACGCCCAATGGCTTCGGAGGGGCGAACGGATTGTTCGGCATCGTGCAGCGCAAGCATATGGAAATGTACGGCACGCAGCGCGAAGAGCTGGGGCGAATCGCGGTCGGGCAGCGCGCGAGCGCCAGACTGAACGAGAACGCGCTCCTGCGCGGGCCGCTCACGATCGACGACTATCTCAATGCGCGGGTGATCGCGGATCCGCTACGGCTCTACGATTGCGTTCTTCCGTGTGCGGGAGCGGACGCGGTGGTAGTCGGCGCCGTCGATCGCGCGCCGGAAGGCAAGGCGATTCGGGTGCTCGCGGGTTACGAGCAGCACAATCATCCCCCGGGCGAGATCGCGCCGCTGCGCGGGGGATGGGAATTGTTCCGTGATCGCCTGTGGTCGAATGCGGGGCGCGGACCGGAGGACATGGATTTCGTTCAAGCGTACGACGACTACCCGATCATGGTCGCGATCCAGCTCGAGGATCACGGGTTCTGCCGCAAGGGCGAGGTCGGCGCCTTGCTCGCGCGGCACAGCTTCGCGTTCGACGGTTCGTTCCCGCTCAACACGAACGGCGGACAACTTTCCTGCGGTCAGGCGGGAGCGGCGGGCGGCATGATCGGGCTCGTGGAGGCGGTGCGGCAATTGCGCGGGGAGGCCGGACCGTTGCAGTTGGCAGGCGCGCGCTGCGGCCTCGTCTCGGGATACGGCATGGTGGGCTACGGCCACGGCCTCTCGTCGTCGTCGATCGTCCTGGAGCGCGTCCAATGACGAAGCCTTCGTACCCGGCCCCGCGCGAAGACGCCGACAATGCCGCTTTCCTGAGCGGCTGGCGCCAAGGCAGGCTCATGATCCAGCTCTGCGCCGACTGCGGCAAATCGATCTTCTATCCGCGGCCGATGTGTCCGTACTGTTGGTCGGCTCGTGTCGAGGCGCACGAAGCCAATGGCAGGGGCCGGATCGTTTCCTACACGCTCGTGTATAGGCCGAACGACCCTGCATTCAACGACCAGATTCCGATCGTCCTGGCGGAGGTCGAGCTCGTCGAAGGCGCATCCATGATCGCGCGCATCGTCGATTGCCACGTCGACGAAGTGCGCTCCGGACGGTCCGTGCAGTTGCCGACCCGAGCGACTTGCGAACGGTACCCGCTGCCGGTATTCCAGCTCGCGGAGGCCGATTAGGCACGGATGCTGGAGTCCGGCGCCGAGCCGCCAATGGCTGCCGCGGCGAAAATCAGAATTCCCACTCCCGCACGAGGTCGTCTGCGCGCGAATCAATGACCTCCCGCGAAACTCCTTGCGTCAGCAAGGATCTTTCGAGGTTCTCGCCCAATCTTGCGATGGAAGCGGCTTAACTTCATCACACGTGCTGTCAAGTCTGGCGTGCACCCCTCAGCCGCGTCGAACCTTGATATGCTGCGGCACTGTGTCCGCTGATTGTCTGCCGGCGTGACATCAGGATGGTTCGATATAGATCAGGTGAGGGTACTTGATGATTAAGTCGCTTTTCGTCGCAGCACCACTGGCAGGCTTCCTGTTGGTTTCGGGCGGCGCGCAACTTGCTATGGCATCAGAGGCGCAACATGCCTTGAATATCGGCTTTGTTCTGTATACCAAGGGCGATGTGCCGGGAACCCTGAACGCGCGATGGACATACCAGAACGTCTACAGCGGAAAAGGGCTGGCGACCGGAGGACCCAAGCAGGGCTATGCCGGGCACTACCATGTCCGTTACTTCAACGAGGATGGAAGTTTCTCCGATGAGTATGACCTGGTCATCGAGAAGACTGGGGACTTCTACAACGCGTCGTGGATCACCGATGGCAAGGTCGCCGCTGGCGGCGTCGGCATGGAGGTCGAGCATGGCTTAGCTGTCGGCTGGCGCAGAGTTGCTGATTAGCCTTCAGGCGAAAGTTTTTCTTCAAATGTTCGCAAGAGCGGCCGTCAGCGAGGAGCGCCTCAGGTCGTTCCCTGCCGAATGAAATTGCCAACGATTCGGCGCGAATCGGCCAATTGCGGCCGCCGCCCGGTCACGTGGCTGATAGTGGTCATTCGCATCGTCTGCGCTGAGACATTCGCGGAGATGTGGAGAAAGCCGGTCGCTTTTCGGTAAGCGACGTGCTGAACTTCCGTTCAACGATCAACCGGTGTTTCCAGGTGTACGCGCGACATTCATCAGCCATGACACCATCGCAAAATAGCCTGTGAGCGTCAGCAACTCGACCAACGCGGGCGGTTCCCAGATCGCTTTTGCCGAGTCGTAGGTCGCGTCCGTTATGCGATGCCTGCGAAGCATCTCCTCGATCACGAGGCGAGCCACCGCGAGATCGTTACGTATGTCGGGTGGCAGCGAAGTGCCAGACTCGAGCGCTACGAGCGCCCGTTCCGGCACGCCCGCCTTCGCCGCGAGTGGCCGGTGCATCTGCCACTCGAACACATTGCCGAGCTCGCGCGCGACGACGCAGATGACCCATTCGCGTAACGTCGCGTCGAGCGTGCCGTCGTAGCGTAGGGTCTCGCCCACTTTGGCCACCGCGCGCAACAACGGCGGCCGGTGCAGCAACGGTCGGAACGGCCCGTACACGCCACCGCGAGGTCCGTTGACAAGCTCGTCGGCTGCCTCCTGTTGCGCGGGATCGAGCACGCTGGGCACGCCGATGCGCTCGGGAAGGTTTGCTTCCGAAAAGGTTTGAACGCTGAGAGCAGCAGGAATTGACATCGATGTTAACTCACGAAAGTTTGATTCGATTTGAGGAAGCGCCAGAGCCAAAGGGACGACCCGGCAAGCAAGGCGGTAGCGACGCCACTGGCCCAGGCAAGCGCGTCCCATCCGCCTCGGAGCCCTGGACCGAGCAGCCGAATCACGACCGGCCCGGCGATTTGACCCAGCGCGAACGCGACGGTCAACGCGGCGAGCAGCGGCGCGGGCGACCGGGGTTCCAGCTCGCGAGCGAGCTGGAGGCCGGCCATCGTCGTGACCATGAACGTGCCGCCCACCAGTACGGCTGTGAGCGCGAGCGCGGGAATCTGCGAGGTGACCAGCGTCAAGCCCGTGCCAAAGGCCATGACCGCCTGCGCAAGCGCCCATACCCGAGCGCGCGGCCACTCTGCGAGCCAGCGCGCGCTCGCCGCAACGGAAACAACCGCTGCCAAGCCGAACAGCGGCCACGCGAGTCCGAATACCAACGGATTGGACGTATGCTCATGCGCCATTGCGGGCAGGAACGTGGCCGGCACGATGTAGCCGAAGCCAAAAGCACCGTAGCAGAACAGGAGGGCCGCATGTCGCCGCCACACGCCGCGCGCGGTTGCGCGAGACTCGCCGCGTTGCGCTTCAGAGCTCTGCGGTGCCGGCAGACGAACGGTTAGCCGCGCCACGATGCCCGCACCGAAGCAAGCGAGCGCGCCCAGCTCAAGCCATAGCCATCGCGCGGGTTGCGTGCCGCCGATCCAAGCGACGGCGCCGGTGAGCGCGATGCCCAGCCCCACACCGGTGTAGATCCACGCGCCGAGATGCGTCACGCGACGGTTGGCCAGGTAAGGGAGACACCACGCGCTGGCGCATATCAACGCCCACGCGCTGAACACGCCAGCCAGCGCCCGCATACCGGCACCGGCGGCCTGCGCCCCGTCGTCTACGAGGCCGACCGCAAGAGTGCTGATTGCCACTCCAGCGAGTGCGATGAGAAGGCCGCGCAGCGGAGCCGCGACGAACGCCGAGGCGGTTAACGCCCCCGCCAGATAGCCCACATAGTTGGCCGCGGCCCATTCCGCTCCGCCGACCGCGCTCAGCGTGCCGTCACGCAGCATCAGCGGCAGCAGCGGCGTGAAGGCGAATCGACCCACCCCCATGGCAACCGCGAGTGCGACTATGCCGCTCGCCAGGACCCGGAAGACACCGCCGTCGAGGCGAGGGGACAAAACGTGCGGGATAGGCATGCCGCCATTGAAAAGCAGCATCGCCGTTTTGAAAAGTGAATAGTTATGAAGTATATTTCCTTTAATGAGAACGATGGATCTGGGCGACCTGGACATCTTTCGCTGCGTCGTGCGCGAAGGGGGGATCACACGTGCTGCGACGCGGCTTCATCGAGTGCCTTCAAACGTGACTACGCGCATCAAGCAGTTCGAGGAGCGTCTTGGTGTTCCGCTCTTCCGGCGTCAGGGCCGCAGTCTTGCGCTTACTGATGCCGGGCGAGCGCTGCTAGGCCACGCGGAGCGCTTGCTGCAGCTCGCCAACGAGGCCGAGCAGGACATCCGCAGCGGCGCGGTGCGCGGGAGCCTCAGGATAGGGTCGCTCGAGAGCACCGCCGGCGTTCGGCTGCCGCCCGTGCTCTCCAGCTTCCATGCGAGATATCCCGACGTCTCGATAGAGCTTCAAACCGCCACGACCGGCGCTTTGCTAGAACGTCTCCAGGCATTTGAATTCGAGGCAGCGTTTGTTTCCGAGCCCTTCGAGAAAGGTCGTCTGTCATCGCGCGTAGTCTTCGTCGAAGAACTCGTGCTCATTACGGCCACCAGTGACGCTGCACCACGGCGCGCGTCCGACCTCGACGGACGAACGCTCGTCGCGTTTCCGCATGGCTGCTCCTATCGACGGCGTCTCATCGAGTGGGTGGCCGAGGCGGGGTTCTCGGCGGGCCGCACGCTCGAACTCGCCTCTTACCACGCGATCGTCGCGTGCGTGGCAGCGGGCGCCGGCGTTGCTATCGTGCCCGCACAAGTGCTCGATCAGACGGTGGCGGGCGCCGCGGTCGCGCGACACCCGCTTCCGGCTCGGCTGCGTGTCAACCGCACGCACCTCGTGTGGTTCGGTGAACCCAGCGTACCTCTGCGCGCACTGCTGGAGCTTCTGCCCTCTCCGTCGAGTGCCACCCGCGCGCCGCGCTAGAAACCGGACCTATCGGATATGGCTGACGATGTTCCGACCATCGATGTAACCGAGTTCGCGCAACGTCTCGCGCATTTGACGCTGAGTATTGACGCCGATCAACGCTAGAAAACCTACGATAGGCGGCTTGACCTCTTGCGCGCACAGGCGTGCAGCAGCTGAGAGCAAGCCCGCAGCGGAACAAGCGGTGAAGCGACGCCGACCCATGGCCGGATCAATACTTGGGACGTGCAACAGGAGGCCATTCGACGCTACACGCGTCCCCGCACGGGTCAAGAATCCGGTTCGACGCACCCTGGGCCGCACAGAATCATGCCCCTTACCGCCACCTGAAGGAACACTGATGTCGACAAGACTTGCGATGCTGACCGCTTTGGTAATCGCCCTGTCTGCAAGCGTGGGTGCGAGTAGCTGCCTAGCTCAAACGGGCAAGGGCATCGACAACTTGACAGGCGCTTGGCAAGGAAGAGTTCAGTTCACGTCTGGCGCATTTGCCGATACCAAGAATCTTGAGTTCATGTATGTATTCAACGCTGGGGGGACCATGACCGAGTCTTCGAACTACGACGCGGCCCCGCCGGTGCCACCCGCGTATGGAGTTTGGCGGAAAGTTGGCGTCCGAAAGTACGAGGCAAAATACAACTTCTATCAGTCCAAGGCAGTGTCTTCAGCCGATGAACTCGTCAAGGTTGGAGGGTGGGTACCTGACGGGTATGGGACATTGACGCAGAACATCACCTTGTCTGCGGACGGCAACTCGTTCGATTCCAAAGTCACCCTTGAGATGTTCGGCAAGGACGGAAACGTCCTGACAGGCGGAGGCGAAGCCGTTGCCCGCGCGAAGAGAATTCGCTTCTAAGGCGTCCGGGCGATGTGAATCATGTGTTTCGTCGCGGCCACCGCGTGATGGTACAGGTGCAGAGCAGCTGGTTTGCGCTCGTGGATCGTAATCCGGGGAGGACGAGATGGAGACAACCGCCAAAAGGACGACAGCAATATTTCGGGTTAGCGGCTATCCTACTCTTCTCTGCCGAATGAATTGCCAACGGCGGAAGTCGGCCGCAACGGACCGGCTGCTGCCACTGCCCGGTCCCGCGTAAGCGGACTCATGAGGGCATAAGTCATGACCATGATCGAGTATTCCGTTCGAACCGCGGCAGCCGCGCTCGTACTCAGCGTGTATGTCGGCAATGCACTGGCGGATGGTGCAAACGCCACCAAGACGGCTAAAAAGCGGTCTGCGGCCGCGCCTACAAAGGATGCACTGTTGACGCTCGAGAAGAGTTCATACGAGGCCTGGAAGCGCAAAGACGGGCAATTTTGGGACACGTTTCTTTCGGCCAAGTTTGTCGGCTATGGCTCATCTGGCAAGCTCGATAAGGGATCTGCGATCAAGGAATACGTGGGCGCTGATTGCGAGATCAAGAGCTACGCGCTGTCCGACGAGCAGATGAGGCCACTCGGTCATGATGCGGCGCTCATCACGCATAAGACGACCGTTGACGGCACGTGCGGCGGACAACAGGTCCCTGCGAACAGCTGGGCGGCGAGCGTATACGTTCGCGATGGCGCCAAGTGGAAAGCAGCCTTCCACGCCGAAGCTCCGGTTGTCGATCCCAAGGCGGCGTCTGCAAAAGTGGCTGACAAGAAAGAAGCGCCTGTCAATGAGAAGGAGGAGGTCAAAACCGCTGCTTCAAATGCCGCCTCCGATGTCCTGCTCGGCGCCGAAAAGGACATCTGGGAAGCCTGGAGAGCACACGATGCCCAAAGACTTGCGGACCTGACGACCCGCGAAATTTCATTCATCAACATCTTTGGCACCTTCTTCGCAACCAAGGCCGATGCTCTAAAGGATTGGACCAGCGAAGGATGCAAGGTCAAGAGTGTCAGCGTTACCAACGCGACGGGCACGATGCTCTCGCCGGCGGCGGCCATCCTGACGTTTGATGGTGGTGCCGACGGCGACTGCTTCGGCCAGAAGGTTGGACCAGTCCGGGGTACGAGCGTCTATGTCAAGGTCGGCAATACGTGGAAATGGACTTTCGGCATGAATTTGCCAGCACCCTGACGCTGCGAGCGTTCTACGGATCCCTGTGGCCGTCGCAGCCGGCGAGACACTGGCGATTCCGGCGTCACAACAGCGTCGGAATAGCGGCCGGAAGCGGACGCTAGCTGGGTGGCTCGGCGTTGGGTGTTTTCGTGCGATCGAGCGCCGGCCATTGCTCCGACACTGACGGCAGCTGACAGTGCTTGCCCGTGATTCGCTCTACGCTGAGTGCATACACGGTCACGTCATCCAACCGGGGATAAAAGCTCTTGGGCCGGCCCGGAACGCCGGTCCCATACTTGTCGAGCAGCGCATCGAAGAAACGAATCTTCTCGCCGCGATCTTGGACGATTCGGATCCGACCGTACGCAATCGCGCTACGGTATGCGAGGCCCGAGTCACATTCGAAGCGGCCGTAGTCGAAAACCTTGACGGGTTCGTCGACCTCGAAGCAGGCGCGCGCGTCGCGCTCGACGTTGAGCCGGAAGTGCCCGCGCGCCGCTGTGTTGTGCATGTTGATCACGTCTGCGGTGAACACGTGGAGAAGCGGGACCACGTAAGGCCAACCATCTGAGCCTATGGTGCCGACGCGCCCGCAATACGCGCGCGTGATCAGCTCACGGGTCTCTGCATCCGCAAGCATGCGGTCTTGCCGTCGCAGGTCGGGTGAGCTCATTGCGCTATGTTAGCCGGAACTCTGCCCTCCAATTATTTCGCTGGCGCCAGCTAGAGCGCTCGCAGCCCAAAAGCCGACCTCGAGGAGGCTTCGCTCGCAGCTTCATGGCGAGACCGGTGCTGCGTGTGGCGCGAAACCTTGAGGGCGTGAGTGTAGGGCATGGCCAGGAAACGTCCACGCCTCGTAGATGCTCATGCTCCTCATCGATGCGACAGATCATCCAGCAGCGACGCATCCGAGGACACTCAACGCGCACTTCGTCGCCAACGTGTTGTTGACGCTGTGGCACTACACGCACAATTCGAGTCGACGTGCTGTTGATGCCGTGGCATTACGCGGACAATCCAAGTCCGACCTCGCTGCATGCGTCGCCGGCGCGATGTTTTGTCCTGCGAGGTTACGACCATGAATAGGGCCATGCGATCCGCTACGGTCGCCGCAATTATGTTGTGGTTGATATTTCCGGTGCCGGCCGCGGTGTCGGCTGGCATTCAAGCGCTGAACGTACCTTCGGACGGTTCTTCGCCCGCCCTCTCCGGTGCCGTGTGGTATCCGTGTGCGGTTGCGCCAACGGTAATGAAGGTCGGGCCGTTTGACATCTACGCGACCAAGGACTGCCCCATCACAGGCACAAAGATGCCGTTGATCGTCATCTCCCACGGTCGGAGCGGCAGTTTCCTGGATCATCGCGACACGGCTCAGACGCTCGCGGACGCCGGATTCGTCGTGGCGGCCATCTCGCATCCCGGAGACAACGCACGGGACAGCAGCCGCTCTAACGACCTGTCCGCGCTCGTCGAACGACCGGCGGATATCAAGCGGCTCATAGACTACCTGCTCGGCTCGTGGAACTACGCTGTCGTTGTCGATCCCGATCGCGTTGGGCTGTTCGGCTTCTCACGAGGCGGCTACGCGGGACTCGTGCTGGCGGGCGCCAATCCTCGATTCGGGCGGAACGAAGGAATGTGTTTGGGCCAGACCAGCACGATCTGCGAGGACGTTCGTCGCGGCAAGGTCGTCTCTTCGGTCCATGACAGGCGCGTCAAGGCGCTGAGCATTTCCGATCCGCTGAGCGTCTTCTTCACGAAGACTTCCTTTGACCAGGTCCGCGTCCCGATTCAGCTCTGGCGGTCCGAGCACGGTGGCGACCGGGTGACGCCCGAGAGCCTAGCTGTCCTCGCGCGCGAATTGCCGGGGAAGGTGGATGTTCGTATGGTTCCAAACGCCCGGCACTTTTCGTTCTTGCCTCCGTGCCCCGACGAGCTCGCCGCTAGCGCACATGACATCTGCACGGAGCCGTCGAACTTCGATCGCGCGGCGTTCCACAAGGAGTTCAACGGCCAAGTACTGGACTTCTTTCGGCACGCTCTCCGCTGAGATCGGTTCGTGAACTTCGCTGATCGGCCAGAAGCTGACGTCCGAACCCGCGCGAAATTGCTTTATTGCCCGCCCGGGCGTAGCGTATTCATTCAACATCCGCAGTGACGCGGTTCTGGCGTGCTGCAGGGTGGCGTCAGCTAAGAAGTCGACTACGTCGTCAACCCACAGACGTTGGGCAGACCAGTGCAATACTGACGAGCATCCAAGCCATCGAGTGACGAGCCGCCGCGCGTTTCTTGCCGCAAGGCATCGCGGCCACCGCCTCGCCGTTCGTTGCCGTCGCGCAGCTGCCGACGAAGACCTGACGGATCGGTTACCTCGGGCCCGTCTCCGCTTCCGCCGGCGCACTCCTGCTCGAATCCTTCCGGGAAGGCCTGCGGGCGCTCGGCTACGCGGAGGGCCAGAACATTTCGATTGATTACCGCTGGGCGGAAGGCAGGCCCGACCGGTTTCCAGCGCTCGCCGTGGAACTCGCTCAGCTCAAGCTTGACGTAATTGTCACGTATAACAACGCCGCCGTCGCCGCTCTCCAGAGGGCGACGCGAACGATACCGATCGTCTTCGCGAGCGTGGGGGATCCGGTCGGAAGCGGTTTCGCCGCTAGCCTCGCACGGCCGGGTGGAAACATCACTGGATTGACCGGCCTCACCGAGGAATTGAGTCGCAAATGGCTCGAGCTGTTCAGGGAGTCGGTGCCCACGGCTTTTCGTGTTGCCGTTCTCACCGTCTCACGAACTCTGGCTCTCTACCCTGACCGCCGCGAATGCAGCGATCAGAACTGCAGGCTATGGCAACAGATCGAAGGCGCTGCCAAGGCGATGAAGGCAATTCCCCAGCTCCACGCCATAACCGGGCCCGACGAGATCGAGCACGCTTTCGCCAACCTCATCAAGGACCGCGCCCAAGGGCTCATCGTGCTGCCGCACGCTGTTACCAATGCAAATCGAGCCCGCATCGCCAGCCTCGCAGCAGCGCACAGGCTGCCGGGCATGTATCCCGACAGCGAGTATGTGGAGGCCGGAGGGCTGATATCGTACGCCCCGAAATACTCCGATCAGCATCGGCGGGCTGCTACGTTCGTCGACAAGATTCTGAAAGGGGCCAAGCCCGCTGACCTTCCGATCGAACAGCCGACGAAATTCGAGTCGGTCGTGAACCTCAAGACCGCGCAAGCATTCGGCTTGAGCATTCCGCAGCAGTTTCTGTTGCGCGCCGACCGGATGATCGAGTGATGAGGATTGTCGCTGAGGAGAAAATCGACCGACCGGTTTAGGCCGGTTCGATTTCTCGGGGCCGCGCTCCGGTGGAGACATCGCCCGGACCGTCGTATCGCCGTGCTGATCGTTTCCCGTTTCCTCTTCTATATCGGATGACGGCCGACGCGACCCTTATGTTGGCGCCAGCACACAACGGCCGCCGGCCGGGCTACGGGTCACGGTGTCGCTGACGCGCCTGTGCGTGTAGACGAGTCCCGACTCCGCACAACCAGAACCCTTTAGGGGCTTGCGAATTCGCAAGCCCTTTTTGTTCGTGCGCTCGCAGGCCCTCGGCCGGGAAGCGCGTAGTTTAGTGAACAATGATTAAACCAAGAACCCGCCGCAGCTTGCGCCCGCCGTGGAGGTGCGGATGGACTCGCATCCGCATGGATTACAATCATTAAAAACAATGTGTTATAGAATAGCCGGCCGACCGAAGCAAGCTCCGCCAGAAAAAATGCTTGACAGGTTTGTTTAGTTGAGTTTAGTGTTCATGCCAGCGGTCAGACGGGCATGCGCGACCCAACGAACAACGGACGTGAATGCTCCTGCGACCAGGGAGGATCGATGGCTCGGCACCATTTGCGCGCGGCTCTGTGGTCACAGATGCAGTGCGTCGTCAGGTCCGTTTCGAATCCAAGGATCGAGGCTGCTGGCTGCTGCCGCCTTGTGCCTTGCCCTCTCTCGGGTGAAGAGGCCAACTCGCCCGTCGCCGCGCCGATCTGCGCGATCGCAATCCATCCAAACGCAACGTACGTTGCACGCACGGAGGCATTCATGAGCAAGCTGAAGCGATTCCTGTTGGGGACGGTACTGAGCGCCGGTGTTGCGATCGGCGGCAGCGCCAATGCAAAGGACCTCACGCTGTGCTGGGCCGCGTGGGATCCTGCAAACGCCCTCGTCGAGCTGTCGAAGGACTTCACGGCGAAGACCGGCATCAATATGAAGTTCGAGTTCGTGCCCTGGACGAGCTATGCCGACCGCTTCCTGAACGAGCTCAACTCGAAGAGCAAGCTCTGCGATCTCATCATCGGCGACAGCCAATGGATCGGCGGCGCCGCGGAGAACGGGCACTACGTCAAGCTGAACGAGTTCTTCGACAAGAACGGCATCAAGATGAGCGACTTCATCGAGCCGACGGTTATCGGCTATTCGCAGTGGCCGAAGAACACGCCGAACTATTGGGCGCTGCCGGCGATGGGGGACGCAGTCGGCTGGACCTACCGCAAGGACTGGTTCGCAAAGCCCGAGCTGCAGAAAGAATTCAAGGCGCAGCATGGACGCGACCTCGCCCCGCCGAAGACGTGGGACGAGTTCGTCCAGGTGGCCAAGTTCTTCCAGGGCCGCCAGATCGACGGCAAGAAGGTATATGGCGCGTACATCTTCACCGAGCGCGGCTCCGAGGGCATCACGATGGGCGTGACGAACGTGCTCTACTCCTACGGCTTCGAGTACGACAACCCGAAGAAGCCGTATCAGATGGAAGGCTTCGTCAATTCGGCGGGAGCGGTGAAGGGGCTCGAGGTTTACAAGGAGCTGTTTAAATGCTGCACGGCGCCCGGCATGACCAACGCGTACATGCAGGAAGGCCTCGATGCGTTCAAGTCGGGCCAGGTCGCAATGCAGATGAACTGGTTCGCGTTCTTTCCGGGCCTCTACAAGGAAATGGGCGCGAACAAGATCGGATTCTTCGTCAACCCGGCGGCCGCCAAACACTACACGCAGCTTGGCGGACAAGGGATCTCCGTGGTCGCCTATTCCGAGCACAAGGACGATGCGCTGCAGTATCTCAAGTGGTTCGCGCAGCCCGACGTGCAGAAGAAGTGGTGGACGCTCGGCGGCTACTCCTGCCTGAAGGCGGTGCTCGAGGATCCGAATTTCACGAAGAGCGCGCCCTTCGCCGCCGATTTCCTTTCCTCGATGAACATGGTCAAGGACTTCTGGGCCGAGCCGATCTACGCGACGTTGCTGCTCGACATGCAGAAGCGCGTCCACGATTACGTGGTCGCCGACAAGGGCACGGCGAAGCAGGCGCTCGACGGTCTCGTGAAGGACTGGACGCGCGACTTCAAGGATGCGGGCAAGTCCTTCTGACGACGGGAGCGAGGATGGGGCGGCCGCTCGCTGCCGCCCCGATTCCCGTCCGCCATGCGAGTCACGGAGGATACGATGAACGGAAAAGTCGTGATGGATTGTGTCGACGCCGCATATGCGTCGATCAGGCAGCACGCCGACGAGATCATGGTGCTCGACCAGTCGATCGGCGACGGCGATCACGTGTTCAACCTGATCCGCGGGCTCGAGGCGTTGCGTGGCATTCGCGGCGACATCGAGGCGCTCGATTTCGCGGCCGCGCTGAAGCTCGCGGCGAGCAAGGTGCTGAGCACGGTCGGGGGCTCGTCCGGTCCGCTGTTCTCGTCGCTGCTCCTCGGAATGTCGCGAGCGTGCGACCAGCTGAACGGCGATCCGCGCAGCTACGCGCAGATGTACGCGGCAGGCGTGGACGCGGTGCAGCTCCGTGGCAAGACGGGCAGGGGCAGCAAGACGATGATGGACGTGCTGATCCCGGTCGCCGAGCGCTTGAGCGAGCTCGCCGATCGCGAGTCGGGAGTGCCACTGATTCTCGCTGAATTGCCGAAGGAAGCCGCGCGCGGCGTGCTCGCGACGCGCGACATGCTGGCGACGAAGGGTCGCGCATCGTTCCTTGGCGAGCGCTCGGTCGGACACATCGATCCCGGGGCGCGGTCGAGCGAGATCATGATCACCGCCGTTTGCGAGCGCCTCGGCAAGTCGGTCAATCGGGAAGGGCCGCCGCGACCGACTGACCTGCCCCCTCGGGGGGCGGCGAGCGACGCGAGCGTGGGCGTCGTTTCATCTCAATGAGGAGCAATGCGCCGTGAAGAAGATGATGAATCGCGTCGACGATTTCCTGAGCGAGAGCCTTGCCGGCTTCGCGACCGCGCACGGCGACGTCGTGACGCTGCACACAGATCCCGTCTTCGTGCGCCGCAAGCATTTGTCGCAGGGCAAGGTTGCCTTGATCTCCGGCGGCGGCTCGGGGCACGAGCCGCTGCACGCGGGCTTCGTCGGCTACGGAATGCTCGACGCCGCGTGTCCGGGCCAGGTGTTCACGTCCCCGACACCGGACCAGATGCTCGCCGCGGCGCAGGCCGCGGATACGGGCGCGGGCGTTCTGTTCGTCGTGAAGAACTACTCCGGCGACGTCATGAACTTCGAAATGGCTGCCGAAATGTGCGACGGGCACAGCGCGACGGTGCTCGTGAACGACGACGTGGCCGTCGAGAATTCGAGCCACACGACTGGAAGACGCGGCGTCGCCGGGACGGTCATCGTCGAAAAGGTCGTCGGCAGCTTAGCCGAGTCCGGCGCGGATCTCGGCCAGTGCAAGGCTTTCGGCGATCGGGTTACCGAGCGCACAGCGTCGATGGGCGTAGCCTTCACGAGCTGCATCGTGCCCGCCGCCGGCAGGACCACGTTCGGACTCGCCGACGACGAAATGGAAGTCGGCGTCGGCATTCACGGCGAACCCGGACGACGCAGGGCGAAGCTCGCGTCGGCCGACGTGATCAGCAGCGAGTTGCTGGAGTCGATCGTCGGCGATCTCCAGCCCGCAGCCGGCGCCGAGTTGCTGGTGCTCGTCAACGGGTTGGGCGGCACGCCGCTCGCCGAGCTCTACCTCCTGTTCAACTCGGCACGCCAGTGCCTCGAGCGCAAGGGCTTGCGGATCGCGCGATCGCTCATCGGCAACGTCACGACGTCGCTCGAGATGGCGGGCGCGTCGCTCACGCTGTGCGTGCTCGACGAGGAGATCAAGCGTCACTGGGACACGCCCGTCAACACGCCGGCCCTGCGCTGGGGCGCGTGAGGCGGAGGAATCGATCGTGTCCACGCTCGCCGATTTCCGCGAAACGAACGTCATTGCAATGACGCCGGCCAAGCCCTTGACGACGATCCGGCTCGGCGGAATGTCCGATCGCGCGATCGCATGGCTCTTCGTCACGCCGACGGTCGCGCTGCTGCTCGCCATCAACATCTTCCCGCTGTTGTGGACCGTCTACATGTCGTTCACGAACTTCAAGGCGAACATGGGATGGGTCAAGTACCGCACGGTCGGCCTCGACAACTATGTCGATCTGTTGACGGATCCCGACATATGGTCGGCAATGCAGACGACGGCCCATTTCGTCTTCTGGTCGATCCTGTTCGAGGTGCTGATCGGCTTCGGCCTCGCGCTCCTCATCAACCGCAAGTTCCGCGGCCACAGCCTCTGGACGACGGTGATCCTTCTGCCCATGATGCTGTCGCCGGCCGTGGTCGGCAATTTCTGGACGTTCCTGTTCCAGCCGCAGATCGGCTTGTTCAACACCATCGTCGGCTGGATCGGCGGCGTCGATCCGGGCTCCTTCCAGATGATCGGCGACGTCAGGCTCGCGCCGTGGACGATCGTGCTCGTCGACACGTGGATGTGGACACCCTACGTCATGCTGATCTGTCTCGCCGGCTTGCGCTCCATCCCCGATTCGATCTATGAAGCCGCCGAAGTCGATCGGGCATCGGCCTGGCGCAGGTTCTGGTCGATCACGCTGCCGATGGTGATGCCGTTCCTGATGCTCGCCGTGCTGTTTCGCGCGATCGAAAACTTCAAGATGTTCGACATGGTGAATCTCCTCACCAACGGCGGCCCCGGCTCGCTCACCGAGACGGTCTCGATCACGCTCAAGCGAGCGGCGTTCGAGAAATGGCAGACCGGCTGGTCGTCGGCGCTTGCGATCATCCTGTTCCTCACCGTATTCGGCGCAGCGAACATCTATGTGAAAGTGCTGAACAAGGTGAAGCAGCGATGAACGCTCGGGGAACTGCGCATTCGGTGGTCGAGGCGTCAGGCCGCGCCAAGTGGATTTCCGGCGCAATTGTCATGGCGTACGCGCTTCTGACGATCACGCCGCTGGTGTGGATCGTCCTGACGAGCTTCAAGACGCCGACGGATTCGATCGCGTACCCACCGAAGGTCATCTCGGAGCCGTCGCTGGAGGGCTACTGCAACCTGTTCACCATCCGCTCGCGGCAGACGCCCGATTACATGGCGAGCCTGCCGCCGGCGACCGGCTATTGCGACAAGGCGGCGCGCGAGCGCGAGATGGTGATCGCGGGCCCCTCGAAGACGCCCGGACGGCTGATGAACTCGATGATCATCGGCTTCGGCTCGACGTTCCTGGCCGTCTTTCTCGGAACGCTCGCCGCCTACGCGTTCTCGCGTTTCAAGATACGGCTGAAAGACGACCTGATGTTCTTCATCCTGTCGACGCGCTTCATGCCGCCGATCGCGGTGGCGATTCCGGTGTACCTCATGTATCGCCAGCTCGGCATGACCGACACGCATCTCGGCATGATCCTGCTCTACACCGCGGTCAACGTCTCGCTTGCCGTTTGGCTGCTCAAGGGTTTCATCGACGAGATCCCGCGCGAGTACGAAGAGGCGGCGCTGGTCGACGGCTATACGCGGCTCCAGGCGTTCGTGAAAACGGTGCTCCCGCAAGCTGCAACCGGCATCGCGGCTACGGCCGTGTTCTGCCTGATCTTCGCGTGGAACGAGTACGCATTCGCGGTGCTGTTGACGAGCGGCGTGGCGCAGACGATGCCGCCCTTCATCCCGTTCATCATCGGCGAGGGCGGGCAGGACTGGCCCGCGGTGGCGGCCGGCACCACGCTATTCATCATTCCCATCGTGTTTTTCACCGTGCTGCTTCGCAAGCATCTCTTGCGCGGCATCACCTTCGGAGCGGTCAGAAAATGACGCAGCAAGCCAACGGGACCGAATATCGCCCGCGACGCCGCCTCCGTCGCGGACCCTGGGAGAACGCGTCGGCGATCGTCATCGCGTCGGGCATCCTGCTGCAGGTCCAACCTTTCGCGCTCGAGCTCTACACCTGGTCGTTCGTCGTGATCCTGGCCGGAACGCTCGGGTTCATCGTCACCAGTCACTTCCCGGAGTAGCGTCGATGGCCGAGATACGCCTGGAAAATCTGCAGAAGCGCTTCGGCGACTTCATCGCCGTGCGTGCGTCGTCGTTCACCATCGAGGACGGCGAGTTCTTCGTGCTTCTCGGCCCTTCGGGCTGCGGCAAGACGACGACGCTGCGGATGATCGCCGGATTGGAGCTTCCCTCGTCCGGCAGGATGCTGCTCGACGGCGACGACGTGACGTTCAAGCGCGCATCGCAGCGCGACATCGGCTTCGTGTTCCAGCTGTTCGCGCTGTATCCGCATATGAACGTGCGCGGCAACATCGGCTTCCCGCTGAAGTGCCAGGGCGTGGTTCGGAGCGAGATCGCCGCGCGCGTCGAAGAGGTCGCAAAGCTTCTGCGCATCGAGCACCTGATCGATCGTCCAGTGTCCGGCCTCTCCGGCGGCGACAGCCAGCGCGTCGCGCTCGGCCGCGCGATCGTGCGAAAAGCCAAGGCGTTCATGATGGATGAACCGCTCGGTGCGCTCGACGCCGAATTCCGGCATCTCATGTGCGTCGAGCTGCGCGCGTTGCACGATCGGATCCACGCGACTACCGTCTACGTCACGCACGACCAGGTCGAAGCGATGGCGATGGCCGATCGCATCGCGGTGATGAATCATGGCATAGTCGACCAGATCGGAACGCCGCAGGAGATCTACGATCGTCCGTGCACGATGCATGTCGCAGGGTTCATCGGCAGCCCGCCGATGAATCTGCTGCGTTTCCGCGCTAGCGTTGCGCCGGGAGCCGAATCCGTGCGGCTGAACGGCGAAAGCATTCCCGTCCCGACGCTCCACGAAGGCATCGAGGACGGCGACGTCGCGCTCGGCGTGCGGCCCGAGCATGTCGAGCTGACCGACGACGGCGGCATTCGAGGCGAGGTATTCGGCGCCGAATACATGGGCACGATGCAGGTCGTGACGATCGATACGAAGCACGGCTCGGTGAAAGCGCGGATTCCGTCTTCGCGCCGCGTGCGCATTCGAGAAGAGGTGGGATTGCGTTTCGCGAAGGAGCGACTCGTCGTCTTCGATGCCGTGTCCGGACGCGCGTTGAAGAGCAGCTTGTTCGAGGGGGTCGCATGAGCGGGGCGGGCGAAGCCAAGGCCCGAAGCGCCCGTCGCCGCGCAATTGCGCGCGGCCGACGAGACGATGTCTGGTCACTCGTTGACCGTAATGGAGGCCGCACCCATGGCTGAAGTCGTCATCGACCGCGTCACCAAACGTTTCGGCGACGTGGAAGCGGCAAAGGACGTGAGCCTCACCGTTCCGAGCGGCGAGCTCGTCGTGCTGCTCGGCCCGACCGGCGCCGGCAAGACGACGCTGTTGCGGCTCGTCGCCGGTCTCGAAAAGCCGGATGCGGGGATCATCAACATCGACGGCCGCGACGCGACGGCGGACCCACCCGCCCTGCGCGACGTGTCTTTCGTTTTCCAGCAGTATTCGCTCTATCCTCATCTCACCGTGTACGATAATCTCGCCTTTCCGCTGCGCGCGCCGGCGCGTCGCATCGACGAGGCCGAGATCAGGAAGCGGGTGGAGCGTGTCGCGCAGCTCGTGCGCATCGATCACAAGCTCGCCAATTCGGCGACGCGGCTTTCGGGCGGCGAGATGCAGCGCGTCGCGATCGGCCGCGCGCTCGTGCGCCGTCCCGCGATCTACCTGATGGACGAGCCGCTGTCGTCGCTCGATGCCAAGCTGCGCGCCGAGCTGCGCGTCGAGCTCAAGCACATCCAGGCCGATCTCGGCGCGACGATGCTCTACGTGACGCACGATCAGACCGAAGCGATGACGATGGCGAGCCGTATCGGCATACTCCAGGAAGGACGCCTGGTGCAGGTCGGCACGCCGCATGAGATCTACGAGCGGCCGGTCAATGCCTACGTCGCCGCGCGGCTGGGCTCGCCGGGCATCAACCTGCTGCCGCTCGATGCGCTTCCGCCGATCGGCGCGCCGGCCGGAGCGGTCAGTGTCGGTGCGCGGACCGAGCACGTCGAGCTGACGCCGGCCGACGACGGGCCGGCGGAAGTCGTCATGGTCGAGCATCTGGGCAGCGAGAATTTCCTTCACCTCCGCATGAACGGCCAGCGGCTGGTGACGCTCACGCCATCGAACGGCCCGTGGCGCGCCGGGCGCCGCGCGCATGTCTCGCTGCGCCAGCCGCTATATTTCGATGCGGCAGGGCGTACGCTGGCCGCTGCGCATTAGTCACTCGTTCAACCCGTGAACTTCGATCAGCGCAGCACGAGAGAAATGATCCAGGCGGTGGCCGATACGGTGATCGGCCACGCCGACGAGCTGACCGAGCTCGATCGGGCGATCGGCGACGCGGATCATGGCGTCAACCTCGAACGCGGCTTCAAGGCGGTGCTGGCGAAGATCGATGCCATTTCCGCGCAGCCGATCCACGACGCTCTGAGCGAAGTCGGCAGGACGCTGATCCTGAGCGTCGGGGGCGCGTCGGGTCCGCTGTATGGAAAGCTGTTCGCGACGATCGGTCAGCACCTGTGCGGCCCCGGCGAGCTCGGCAAGGAGCGCGTGGTCGGTGCGTGCGAGCAGGCGATCGGCGTGCTCAAGGCGCTCGGACGATCCGACGTCGGCCACAAGACGATGCTCGACGTGCTGGTGCCTTCGCTCGATCAGTTGCGCGCGACCGAGGGTCCGGTCTCGTTGCATGCGCTGCGCTTGCACGCGCACGAAGCCGCTCTCGCGACGATACCGATGATCGCGCGTCGCGGCCGGGCGTCGTTCCTCGGCGAGCGCAGCCGCGGACATATGGATCCGGGCGCACGCTCGTCGGAGCTGATCGTGGGTGCGGTATGCGATTACCTCGAAGCACGACTCTAAAGGTCGGATCGGAGCGCTGAATGGGAAAGAACGTTGGCATCGTGATCGTGTCGCATTCGCCCGACGTGGCGAAAGGCGCGGCCGATATGGTGCGGCAGATGGTCGGCGCCCATGTACCGCTCGCGTGGTGCGGCGGCAACCCTGCGGGCGGCCTGGGCACGAGCGTCGAGGCGATCGTCAAAGCGCTCGAGCTCGCGTGGTCGGATTCCGGCGTCGTCATCATGGTCGACATGGGCGGCGCCGAGACGAACAGCGAGATGGCGATCGAGATGATGCCGGAGAAGCGCCGCAGCAGGATCGTCGTGTGCAACGGCCCCATCGTCGAGGGCGCCGTCATGGCGGCGACCGAATCGAGCAGCGGCGCTGCGCTCGAGCGCGTGCGCCGTGCAGCCGAGGAGCTCTATTCGCGATGACGAGTGGACCGATGAAAGCAGGGTTCGTACCGAGATCGCGGTCGCGCGCCGTGCTCACGCATGCGGGCGGACTGCATGCGAGACCCGCGATCAAGCTCACGCAGGTCGCAAAGCGCTTCCGCTCCGCGGTGTGGATCGCGCTCGCCGAGCAAGGACCGTGGATCGACGCGAAGAGCATCGCGCGCGTCATGGCGACCAAGACGCCGCACATGGCCACGTTGCATTTCGTGGCCGAGGGCGACGACGCTGCCGAGGCGACCGATGCGCTCGCGAGGCTGGTCGAAAGCGATTTTGCCGACGACGGCAATGGAGAGTGACACGACAGCCGTCGTTTTCCTGCGCGGCACTCCGGTCTCGTCCGGCCTCGCGCGCGGGCCGCTCGTGGTGCTCGCCGACGAAATTCGACTCTCTTCCCCGAAGAGCGGCAGTATCGACGAAGAATCGGACACGTTGCGCGCCGCCGTTGCCGCCGCGAGCGCCGAGCTGACGACGCTGACGGAGCAGGTCGGTGATCCGGAAGCGCAAGCGATCCTTGCCTTCCAGGTCGCGATGCTCGCAGACTCGGTCGTGACGGAGCCTGCATTCGCGGCAATCGAAGCGGGCGCCGCAGCCGAGCAGGCGTGGCGCGCCGCAATGGATATGCAGATACGCGAGTATCACGAAGCCGACGACCTGTACTTCCGTGCGCGCGCCTCCGATCTGCGCGACATGCGCGATCGTGTGCTCCGCAAACTAGGCGGTGCCAGTGCAAAGCCGATTGCGCCGGGATCGATCGTCGTCGCGACCGATCTGCCGCCGTCGCGATTCCTGGAGATCGCATGGGACGGCGGCGGCGTGGCGCTCAGCCAGGGAAGCCCCAATTCACACGTGGCGATGCTCGCTCGCTCGCGCGGGGTGCCGATGCTGATCGGCATCGAGCAAGCCGACCTGCGCGGTCATACCGAGGCATTGATCGACACCGACAACGCGATGCTGGTGGTGTCGCCCGGCCGCAAGCTGGCGGTCGACTTCGCCTCGCGGCAGCAGCGTGCTGGAATTGCGCGCGACGAAGCCAAGCGCTATGTCAATGCCCCGGCCGTGACCGCGACCGGAGAGCGGGTACAGCTGCTGATCAATGTGGCGGACGGGAGCGAGCTCGACGCCCTCGACCCGGCGTGCTGCGATGGCATCGGCCTCGTCCGCACGGAGCTCATGTTGCGCAAGGCAGCCGATCTTGCGGACGAGGAAAAGCAATATCTCGCGTATTGCCGCATCCTGCGCTGGGCGGACTCACGGCCGGTTACGCTACGCACGCTCGATGCCGGCGGCGACAAGCCGATCAGCGGCTACACGGTCGGCAGCGAGGCGAATCCGTTTCTCGGGATGCGCGGAATTCGGCTTTCGCTGCTTCATCCCAACGTGCTGACTACGCAATTGCGCGCGCTCGCCCGGGCCGCCTCGCGTGGGCCGTTGAAAGTCATGGTGCCGATGGTGACCTCGCCGCGCGAGCTCGACCGTGTCCGGGTGCTGCTCGACAGCGCAGTTGCAGGTTTGCGCAAGCAGGGCGTGGACCATGCGGTCCCTGAGCTCGGCATGATGGTCGAGGTCCCGGCGGCGGCGCTCGCGATCGACCTCTTCGACGCGGATTTCTTTTCGATCGGCTCCAACGACCTCATACAGTACTTGACGGCCAGCAGCCGCGACTCGAGCGATCTTTCGCCGCTGCACGACCCACTGCAGCCCGCCGTGCTGCGGCTCGTCCGTCAGCTCGTCGAGCACGCCAACGCGCATCGCATCCCGGTGAGCCTGTGCGGCGACATGGCGAGCGACGTGCGTTGCATACCCGCCCTACTCGACGTCGGCCTGCGCAGTCTTTCGATCGCGCCGGCATCGGTCGCTCGCGTGAAAAGCGCGATCGCGCGTCATCGCGTGGCACCAACCCGGGGAGTTCCGCTCGCGTGAAAGACGCGCCGTCCCGCGCCGTAGCCGACCCGACTGCCGTTGCCGACTACAAGCGCATTCTGCAGCAGGTGCTCGATAATCGTCCTGCCGGAACGCGATTGCGCCTGGCCGAGTCGCTGGGCAAGAACCGCAGCTTCATCTCGCAGATCACCAACCCCAACTACAGCGTTCCGATTCCCGCCGCGCACATCGAGCGCATTTTCGAGATCTGCCATTTTCTCGCGAGCGAGAAGGCGCAGTTCATGGAGGTCTACCGGCGCGCGCATCCGCACCGCGTGCCCGGCAATTCCGGTGACGGGCGCTGGCGCGAGATCGTGCTCCGCGTGCCCGACCTGCGCGACCGCGAGAAGAACAAACAGCTGGACGAGTTGCTGAAGGAGATGCTGCAGCGCGTGGTGCGCCTGATGGAGCGGAAATAGCGACCCGCACGCGAGGCGCGCCAGCGCGAAGGAGGAGTCATGAAGAAATTCATGAACGGCACGGAGACGATGCTGCGCGAAAGTCTGGCGGGTTTCGCGCAATGCCATCGCGATATCGTGGCGCTCGACCGCGATTTCCGCTTCGTGAGTCGCAGGCAGGCGAAGCGCGGCAAGGTCGCGCTGATCTCCGGCGGGGGCAGCGGACACGAGCCGCTGCATGCGGGATTCGTCGGCGAGGGCATGCTGGATGCAGCGTGTCCGGGCCAGATATTCACCTCGCCGACACCTGATCAAATGGTGGCAGCCGCGGAAGCGGTGGAGACCGGCGCCGGCATTCTTTTCATCGTGAAGAACTACGCCGGCGACGTCATGAACTTCACGCTCGCTGCGGAGATGTGCAGCGCGCGCGCCGACACGCTCGTCATCGACGACGACGTCGCTGTCGAACGCACGGGCCAGGGCGGCGGCCGGCGTGGCGTTGCCGGAACGGTGATCGTCGAGAAACTGGTCGGGGCGGCGGCCGAAGCGGGAGCCGCGATCGGTGCGCTGAAGCGTCTCGGCGCATCGGTGAACGGGGCGACGCGGTCGATGGGGGTGGCGCTGACGAGTTGCACGGCTCCGGCAGTAGGGAAGCCGACCTTCGATATCGCCGAAGACGAAATGGAAATCGGCGTGGGCATCCACGGGGAACCCGGGCGCCGGCGTGTCGCGATGATGCGCGCCGACGAGATCGCCGAGGAGCTCGTCCACGCGATCGTCCAGGATCTCGACCCGCCGTCGGGATGCGAGGTCCTGTTGATGGTCAACGGTCTCGGCGCAACGCCGTCGCTCGAGCTTCACCTCATGTATGACGCCGCTTCACGCCAGCTCGCAAAGCGCGGACTGACGGCCAGCCGAAGCATCGTAGGCAATTACGTCACGTCGCTCGACATGGCGGGATGTTCCATCACTGTCACCGTATTGAACGATGAGCTGACCGCGCTGTGGGACGCGCCCGTGCACACCGCCGCGCTGCGCTGGCGAATGTGACGAGCGGAGCTGCCGGGCAGGCGAATCAGAGCGATCAGACGTCTCCGGGGGCCTCGCAGGAACGCCCGATCATCGCGGCCGGCCTCGCGGGGCGCTACGAGACTGTCAGCGGCGGGACACGAGGCGCTCCGCCAGCGGATTCCTGAGGGGCCGGGCGTTGCGGGAGTTCCGCCGGGAACCGCCAATCGATTACCACCCCTAGCACGACGAGGACGAGCACCGCGAGGATCAGGGCCATCATGTTTCGCGCTTTGCGGCTGACTACCCAGAAGCGCTCGCCGCACACTTCGCAACGATAGGGCGAATGGAGGACGTGCTGCTCCCGGTCCCCCTGCCCGTGAAAGGAGGATCGCCGCACTGTACGACTTCCACACCGCACGCACCTCTTGGACATGCTTGCGGTATTCCCTTATCGGCGCAGACTCCTCCGCTCCCGACGACGTACTGTAACTTGACGCGACGCAGCGGCATAGTGATCTGACGTTCTCGCGGTGCCCGCAACGCCGGCGGTTAGCGCGTATTTCGCCTGCAACCCGATCGAAAACTGTTCATAATTGCGCGCTGCGCATAATCGGCTTTACGAAGCGCTCTTTGTAACGGCCAGCTGCGGTCATGGCACCTGGCGTTCCATAGCGGCCGTTCATTCGCGCTTGTCAACCCGGAGCCGGCTTTCCGGCGAGTCGCACGAACGGCGAAGCGGCCTTGCCCACGATGCGCAAAAAAGCCTTGCGGTGCCGCTAACACAGGTGTATGGATGGATTGCACGGTTCGTCAAGTCAGCGAAGTGCCGCGTCGGTCATGCCGCCTTCGGGGCATTCCTCGGGTCTGGGTCTTTCTCTGCTTGCAGTTCCGGCACTCGGGCGAGCGCCCGTCGTTCGTATTCAGAGGAGCAGCAGACTTGATCACAGGTACGGTGAAGTGGTTCAGCGATAGCAAAGGCATCGGCTTCATCGTGCCCGACTCCGGCGGCAACGATGTTTTTGCTCATCTTTCAGCGATTGCGGGCGCCGGCCAGAAGACGCTGCGACAAGGCCAGCGGGTTTCCTTCGACAAGACGGACCGACCGGACGGGAACCAGGTGTCGAATATCGAATCGCTCGATTGATTAGAGGTCACACGGTCAACGTGGTCCATGAATATGAGCGGAGCGTTCGCTTTCAGCGTACCTGTGCGCTCAATGGCCATCCCGTTGACCTATCGCAAGGTAAATGATCGAAGGAAATCCTGATGGCCAAGCCAAATTACTCGTTCGCCAAACGCCAACGAGATTTATTGAAGAAACAGAAGAAAGAGGAAAAGCGCCAGCGAAAGGCCACGACGCAGCCGGCCCCCGCGTCGCAGGAAGCCGATCCCCCGCCGGTCGATCCGCCAACGACCGCGTAGTCTCTCGCCCCTGCAGCGTGCGCTGGCGGATCGCTCGGCGTCGAGGGAAGAGCCGATCTGGCTTTACGCTCCGACCAGCTTCCGCATCGGCTCGACGATGCGGAGCGAGATGAAGCTCTTTCGCCGTGAGTCGCCGGCGCGAATCAGCCGAGTGTCCCCAGTCCCTCTAATTTGCCATTTGACATCCGCGCATGGAAATTGGGCGCATACTGCCGAACACCTGCCGCCTGTCGGCGGGCCGGCGCACGAATCCTCGTCCGCTGAAGCGAGAGATAGAAATGCAAGCCAACGTTCATCGTTGTTGTCCGGTTAGCGCGGCTCGGTCAATGCCCCGCGTTCCCTCACTGCGCACGGCGACCAGCGTCCAAGGCAAAGTGCGAATGGATCTTCACATCGTCGACGGACTCGTGTCGGTGACGCGGCGCGCGTGGAGGCTGGGCCTGAGCGGCGGCGAACGGGCAAGCGGAGAATGATCGCATCCTATGCATCGCCGAAGCTTCGCGACCAATTTCTCGACGCTTTGGATGCGGACGACCGCGCGCTGTTCACCCAATTGGCGATCGACCTTACCGGATGCATGAATCCGCTTCCCGGTATGACCTGCGATCAGCTCGGTCTACCAATCGGAAGCACGTATGGCTCCGCGGCCAGACAGGTGTTATTGCAGGAAACGCACCATCGCATGCCGGTTACGGCGTCAGCCACCGCGTCGGGTGCCGGGATGGTGTTTGACGCCCCTCGTCCTTCAGGCAAGGCGAAGCACGATACCTGAGGGTTTGCAACGATCAGCCGGAGCGTGATGCGAGCAATGGTCGACGTCCTGGAATGCTTGAAGAAATACGGCCAACGATTGGACGTGGAAATCGCCAACGAGTTGAAGATGCCGCTTGCCACGGTGCGCGAACGGCTTGCCGGTCTGACGGCAACCGGCGCGGTGATCACATGCAGTCTGACCCGCTTCGAAGGCGGCAAGAGAACGGACGCGTGGCAATGCCGCGTGTCGGGCTACGTACCGCCTCTGGCGCCGGGGCGCAGGGCTACGCCCAAGCCCTGAACGTGAAGCCAAGGCGAAAAGAGTCCGTGCGTGCGCCAAGCAGGGCCGGACCCCGGCGCGCGTGTGCTATCACTTCACTTGCTATTGCCGAGCTTTGCGTGCATAGTCGAGCGCAGCGATCTTCAAGCAGTGCTCTTGCTGGCCTTTAGTGTTCGCGATCCGCGGATACTTCTCCTCATCATCTGCCCTCTTGATCTTCGCCCCACGCTGGGGCGTTGTCCCCATTTATTGTTCTTCTAGGAAATAAGACATGGCAACAGGCACCGTGAAGTGGTTCAACGATTCGAAGGGTTTTGGCTTCATTACGCCGGCCGACGGCAGCAAGGATCTCTTTGCTCACTTTTCCGCGATCCAGGAGCAAGGTTTCAAGACGCTGAAGGAAGGTCAACGCGTCAGCTTCGATGTCACCACCGGCCCCAAGGGGCAGCAGGCATCGAACATTCGCGCGGCGGAATGAGCTCAAACGCAGGCACGGCGTTGTCGCATCGTGCCCCTTGAGTCGTTGCGATCAAGCCCGGCAATCTGCCGGGCTTCTCATTTATTGTTTGCCCGATCGGTCTGCATCGCGCACGTTCGCGGATCGACGGGTCGTTTGCAGTCCGACCCCGGTGCCGTCGCAATTTGCCGACGATGGATTGGCACAGGTCCGCTGCAAACACATCGACCCATGCGTGGGCCGTGTGCAAATCGTGCGCCGGCAGCCGTCTCTCGGACACCGCCCTTTTGTGCACTTCTGCTGCATCACGGGCGACGGCCGATGCCACTAAGAAGCTTCCGGAATTATGATACTGTCAGCGAACAACGGGTCGGCGGCGAGGCGCAACACATGCGCTGACGCTTGAATTGGGACAACGAGATCGATGTCCCCACCGCCCCGGCGGGCGAGGACCAGTCAGCGTGCGGTCGCGCTCGCGTCCAGAAACTACCGAGGAGCGACACATGAGCCGATTCTGGGTCCCTGTTCTACTCGCTGTTTCCTTTGCGGCGCTGCCCGTGACGGCCACCGCCCAGCCCAAGCCGAATGCCGCCGGTACGCCGAAGAGCCAGAACTATACGGAACAGAAGCCAGACGCCGATTTGAAGCAGCTCTTGATGCAAATCGACAAGAGACAGCTTCAAGCCACCGTCGAGAACCTCGTCGGTTTCGGTACGCGCCACACGCTCTCGAGTCAGACCGACCCCGCGCGGGGTATCGGCGCGGCGAGGCAGTGGGTCTATCAACAGCTCCAGGCATCCGCTGCAGCTTCCAACGGCAAAATGGTTGTCGAGCTGCAGAGCTTCGTACAACCGGTTTCGCCGAGAATTCCAACGCCTACGGTTATCACCAATATCGTCGCCACCCTCACAGGGTCAGCCTCGCCCAACCGCGTCTACATCGTCTCCGCGCACCTCGACAGCCGCGTTAGCGACGTCATGAACTTCACCTCCGATGCGCCGGGCGCCGACGACGACGCATCGGGCGTCGCAGTCGTATTGGAGCTCGCGCGAGTCATGGCGACGCGACAGCCGGAGGCAACCATCGTATTCACCGTAGTCGCCGGCGAAGAGCAGGGCCTGTATGGTTCGGCGTATCAAGCGGCTCAATACAAGGCAGCGGGTGCGGACATTCAAGGCATGTTTACGAACGACATCGTCGGCAGCAGCATCGCGCAGGACGGAACCAAGGACGCACACGAGATCAGGCTCTTCACCGAAGGCCTGCCGACAGCTGCAACCCCCAGCGACATAGCCTTGACTCAGGCCATCGGCAACGAAAACGACGGCTCTTCGCGGCAGCTTGGCCGCTTCGTCAAGTCGGTTGCCGAGAACCCGCAAACGGGCATGAACATCTGGCTGATCAACCGGCGCGACCGCTACCTTGGGAGCGGTGATCAAATCTCCTATCTGCAGCAGGGATATCCCGCGGCGCGGTTCACCGAGCCCAATGAGAACTTCGATCACGAGCATCAGGACGTTCGGATCGAAAATGGCGTCCAGTTCGGCGACCTCGCTTCATTTCTGGATTTCGATTACCTCGCCGGCGTGGCTCGCGTCAACGCGGCGACGGTCTGGTCGCTCGCTCAGGGTCCGGGCACGCCGAAGAACGTCCATATACACGTACCGGCTCTGTCGAACTCGACGGCATTGAGCTGGGATCCCCTGCCCGACGCGGACCTCGCGGGTTACGAGGTCGTATGGCGCGAGATGGACGATGTGGACTGGAACGATGTAATCCCGGTTGGCAATGTGACGAGCGTCTCGTTCCCTTTCTTTCCGAAGGACAACTACGTGATGGGCGTGCGAGCCCTTGATACGAGCGGGCACCACAGTCCTGTCGCCTATCCGACGCCGGTTTCACCCTAGGGTTCGGCACACCGTCAGTGGCTTCGGCGGGTCACTTTTCGGCCGCTGTCGGCTCCTGATTCGAGTCGCGCACTCCGCGCCTCCGGGCCGCAGACGCGATTCCGGTTCGACCAGGTCACAACTAGAATCCCTTCGCTCATGAGCGCGTTGAACGAAGGGATACCCGGCGACGCCGATGTCGTGATCGTCGGCAGCGGCATCGTCGGATGCGCTGCGGCGTACTACCTCGCCAAGCGCGGCGTGCGGACCGTTGTGTTCGAGAAGGACCAGATCGGGCGCGCGCAATCGGGACGCAATTGGGGCTTCGTGCGTCAACAGGGACGTGATCCGCGCGAGCTGCCGCTGATGAGCGAGTCGATTCGCATCTGGTCCAACATCGCGAGCGAGCTCGGAACGGACGTCGAATGGGTGCAAAGCGGCAATCTGGCGCTGGAAACCTCCGCCGATCGCATCTCGCTTTTCGAAGAATGGTCCAAGACCGCTCGCGACCACGGCGTCGACACGAAGGTGCTGACGCCAACCGAGCTCGGCCAGCTGATACCCGGCTTGCAGGGCAAATGGGCCGGTGGCATGTACACGGCGAGCGACGGACAGGCCGAGCCGCGCAAGGCGACACGGGCATTCGCCGACGCGGCCCTCGCGCGCGGGGCACGCATCCTCGAGCGCTGCGCGGTCGCGTCGATCGAAACGCAGAACGGCGCGGTAAGCGGGGTCCGTTATGAACGGCCGACCGCTTCGTCGCGCACGGCGGAAACGGCGATGATTCGCGCGCCGTGCGTCATCGCTGCCGCGGGCGCCTGGACGGCCAGGCTCGTGCGGCCGCTCGGCTTGAGCCTGCCCGTGCGTTGGGTGCGCTCGACGGTCGCGCGCACGACGCCGGTGCGCCGGATCACCGACGTCGGCGTCTGGGCGCCCACCGTCGCCTTCCGCCAACGTCGCGACGGCACGCTCAATCTGGGCGGCGGCGGCTGGTTCGACCACGACATCACGCTCGACTCGCTGCGCCATGCGCGGCTGTTCGTGCCGAGCTATCTAAAGAACCGCAAGCTTTTCCGATTCCACATCGGCAAACCGTTCATTGCGGACGCCGTCGCGCGCATCCCGGGCTCACGCGGTCGCCGCCATCCCTTCGCGGCCGAATGGGCGCTCGAGCCGGCGCCGAGTCCGTCGAAAGCGACGTGGATCCTCGGCGAATTCCGCAAACTGTTTCCGGGGCTCGCCGACGTGCGCCTCACCGACATATGGGCCGGGTACATCGACGCGACCCCCGACGCGATTCCGGTGATCGGCCCCGTCGACGGGCTGCGCGGGTTCGTGTTCGCGACAGGTTTCAGCGGTCACGGGTTCGGTCTCGGTCCGATCGCGGGCCGGCTCGCGGCCGAGATCGCAGCCGATGGCAAGCCATCGCTCGATGTCGATGGCTTGCGTTTCTCGCGCTTCGCAGAGGGCGCCATCGGCGAGCCGCGCGCAGTGCTGTAGACGTCGGGTTGACCGCTCCAGGCAGCGCGCGCAATATCGCCCGCGAGAATCGCGAATTCCATTCCGGAGACTTCAGGGTGGCCCAGAGCGTCACGACCGATTACGTCATCATCGACGCGATGGGTGCGGCGGCGTTGCTTCCGACCGCGCAGCTGCCGCCACCGCCCAGAAACGGCAGCCCATGGCTCGATCGTGCGATCGACAGCGGCTTGACAGCGATGAACGTCACGCTGGGCGTCACGGGAGTCGGGATGGGCACCGACGACTTCCGCGCGCTGTTGCATACGATGCACGGCTATTTCTGCTATTTCGATCTGGAGCCGCGGCTGCTGCACATCCGGACGACGGCCGACATCGGGCGCGCGAAGCGCGAGCGGAGGCTCGGCGTGATATTCGGGTGTCAGGGCCTCGACACGAAGATCGAAGGCGACGCGAGCCTGCTGCTGATCATGGCGAGGCTCGGTCAGCGCATCGTGCAGCTCACGTACAACGAGGGCGGCGCAATCGGCTGCGGCGCGCTCGAGCCGAACGACACGGGGCTGACTCAGTTCGGCCGCATCTGCGTGCGCGAGATCGAAGAATGCGAAATGGTCGTCGATCTCGCACACGCGGGACAGACGACGGCGCTGCAAGCGATCGAATTTTCCCGCAAGCCCCCCATCGTGAGTCACGCCAACGCGCGCTCGCTTACCGACCATCCACGGAATCTGTGCGACGACGTACTGCGCGCGCTCGCGGCGAAGGGAGGTGTCGTCGGCATCACCGCATACGCGCCCTTCTGCGAGGCGAAGCGTGGCACGCGGCCCTCGGTCGACGACGTCGTAAGCCATATCGCGTATGTCGCCGATCTGGTCGGCATCGACCATGTGGGAATCGGCTCCGATTTCTTCGAAGGCGAGTCGCCGATCCGCTTCGAGCGCTACTTCCGGCGCCGCTATCCGGCGATCGTCGGCCATTACACGATCGACACGGTGTACGCGCAAGGTTTCGAGCGCATCGACAACTTCGCCGTTCTTCCGGCGGCGCTGCGCAAGCGCGGCTTCGGCGAAGACGACGTGCGCAAAATTCTCGGCGGCAATTTCATGCGCGTGTTCGAACAGTGCTGGCCATCCGCGCCTGCACAATGAACGACTCAACGTTGGACGGAGGAGACCATGGACCCTAAGCTCTCGATGAATCGGCGAAGGCTGCTTCGCGGCACTGCGGCGCTGGCCGGCGCTTCCGCGCTGCCGCTCTCGCGGCTCGTTTTCGCGCAGCAGAAGACGATCAAGGTCGCGACCTGGGGCGGCAGCTGGCGCGACTCGCTCGACAAGGCGGTCGGCTCCCATCTCAAGCCGCAGGCGAGCGTCGAGTACGTCGTCGACACGCCGCAAGGAAACCTCGCCAAGCTGGTCGCCGCGCGGGGCCAAAGCGTGCCGTTCGACAACATGGAAAGCGGACTCGAGCTCGTGCAGCTGATGGCGGCAGACCGCTATATCGAAGACCTCGACTACGACCGTTTGCCGAACGCAAAGACGCTGCCCAAGTACGCGATCGCGAAGAATTACGCAATGACGGTCGGCAGCGTCGACGGCGTCGTGTACAACACCGCGAAGTACAAGGAGCTCGGACTCGCCGCACCCGCCAAGTATTCGGACCTCGCCGATCCCAAACTGAAGGGACGCGTCGCATTTCCCGACATCAGCCACACGCAGCACTGGAACGCCGTCGTTGGCCTTGCGTACGAGGCGGGCGCGAACGAATCCAACCTCGAGGCTTCGATCCCGCTGATCAACAAGATCAGGCCGGCGTACTTCTATTCCACGTCGACCGATCTCAGTACGAAGATGGCCTCGGGCGAGATCTGGGCGGCGCCGTGGCATGCCGGATTCGTCGTTCGCCTCCGTCGCAACAACGTCCCCTTGGCGATCGCGTACACCCCGTTCGGCACGCACAAGGGCGCCTTCTGGCCCGTGGTGCACCACATCGTCCGCGGCACGCAGAATCGCGACGTCGCGGAGAAGTTCCTCGATCTCTACCTCGATCCCGAGCTGCAATACGAGCACGCGCGTGCGACCGGCGTCGTTCCGGTGCAGCCGGCGGCAGTGAAGAAGCTCTCGATCGATCCCGAGAACAAGGACGTGTTGCCGTTCGACCAGATCGACAATCTGTACGTCGTCGACTTCACGAAGGTGAACCTCCAGCGCTGGCGCAGCGCGTGGACGAAGGACGTCAGCCGCTCCTAGCACGACCGGACCAGAGTCTGGACATCGACTGACGGCTGATGTCGAGCGTCTCGCTCGAGCGGCTCTCCAAGCGCTATCGCGACACCAACGTCGTCAGCGACGTCGACCTCGACATTGCCGAAGGCGAGCTGGTCGTCCTGCTCGGGCCGTCCGGCTGCGGCAAGACGACGACGCTGCGCATGATCGCGGGCCTCGTGCAACCCACGGCGGGCCATGTGCGCATCGGAGGGGAGAGGGTCGATCCGCTTCCGCCGCGAGCGCGCAACATCGGCATGGTGTTCCAGGACTACGCGCTCTTTCCGAACATGCCGGTGCGCGAGAACATCGCGTTCGGCCTGCGCGAGCGGCGCGCCGAGCGCGCGCGGATCGACTCGCGCGTTGGGGAAATGCTCGCGCTTACGCGGATGCGAGCCTTCGCCGACCGCTATCCGGCGGAGCTCTCAGGCGGCCAGCAGCAGCGCGTCGCGCTGGCGCGCGCACTCGCCTACGAGCCGCGGGTGCTGCTGATGGACGAGCCGTTCGGCGCGCTCGACCAGCGGCTGCGCGAGGACATGCAGCGCGAGATCGCAAGGATCCAGAAGTCCCTCGCCATCACGACGGTATTCGTCACGCACGATCAGCAGGAGGCGATGGTGCTCGCGGACCGGATTGTCGTGATGAGCGCCGGTCGCATCGAGCAGGCAGGCACGCCCGAGCAGCTCTACTCGAGCCCGCGGACACTATTCATTGCGGATTTCGTCGGGCGGAGCAATCGCCTGCCCGGCGAGGCGGGCGAATGCGCCGGCGGCCTCGTGCGGGTCGCACTGCGCAACGGTCTCACGATCCGTGCTCGCGCGACGGCGGACGTCGCCGCGGGCGGCGCCGTCGTCTGCACGATCCGCCCGGAAAAGCTCCGCATCGGCGATGCGAAGGACGTCGTGGGGCTCAACGCGGTTCCGGTCACCATGCGCCGCAGAAGCTTCATGGGCGATAGCGTCGATCTCGCCGTCGAAGATGCGGTCGGCGTCGAATTGCTCGTGAAGCTTCCCGCAACAGCCGCGCCCATTCCCGTGCCCGGCGAGAGCGCCGTCGTGGTTTTCGCCGCGGACGACTGCCTCTGCTTTCCGGCGCCCCAGCCATGATGACGACCACCCGACGAGCATACGATGCCGGTCTGCTCGCCGCGTTCGTCGCCTCGGCGCTGCTCTTCCTGGTGCCGCAGTTCTTCTTCATCCGCCAGAGCCTGCTGCCGAACCTGGCGCCCGGCGTCGTCGGCGACACGACGTCGATCGACAACTACCGCGCGATCGTGAGCGACCCGTTCTACTGGAGCGTGTTCGGACGCACGATCGGACTCTCCGCCGTAGCGGTCGCGGTCGGCCTGCTGCTTGCGTTTCCAACCGCTTACCTGCTCGCGCGCATCGCGTCTTCGTTCGTCCGCGGCCTGATCGTGCTTCTCCTCATTTCCTCGTTCGTCTCGGTCGTCGTGAAGGTGCTGGGGCTATCGCTGCTGCTCGGCACCGACGGGCCGATCGCACGCACGCTGAATGCGCTGTCGTTCGGATTCTGGGACGTGCGGCTGGTACACAACGACGTCGGTGTCGCGATCGGCCTCGTTCAGTACACGCTGCCGCTTCTGGTGATGATCCTTTTCGGCGTCATCCAGAACGTGCCGGCGAGCCTGGAGGAAGCCGCGGTCGTGCACGGCGCGACCGACTGGCGCGCGTTCCGCCGGGTGCTCCTGCCGCTGCTCTGGCCCGGAACGCTCGCTGCGGTGCTGATCGCGTTCAACATGAACATGGGCGCCTTCACTTCCGCAGTGCTGCTCGGCGGAGGCCGGGTCCTCACGGTGCCGATCATGATCCAGCGCAAGATCGTCCTCGAGACCGATTACCCGAACGCCGCGGCGCTGGCGCTGCTGCTTACCTTTACCGTCGTGCTGGTGAATCTCGCCGCGCTCAAGCTGCGCCCGGCGGCGTTGGCCGCAACCCGATCGGGCTAGGCCGGATGCGGCTGTCGGCAACACGCACACTGATCCGCGTCGCGGCCCTCGGCGCGTATGCCTTCCTGCTGGTCCCGCTTGCAATCGTCGTCGGCGCGTCGTTCGACGACAGCGCGAGCGCGTATTTCCGTTTTCCCCCCGAACACCTTTCGCTGCGCTGGTATCGCGAGCTTCCCGTGAAATACTGGCGCGGCCTCGCACTGAGCTCCGCGATCGCACTCGCCGCCGCAACGCTATCGACGCTGATCGGCGCTCTCGCCGCGCTCGGCTTGGCGAAAGGGTCTCTGCGCGACAGTCCGCTGCTCGAGACGTTCTTCCGCCTGCCGCTGCAAGTGCCGTTTGTCGTGACCGGTATCGTGTTCCTGCAGTTCTACTATTTGCTGTTCGATGCGTGGCGCGTGCCGCTGATCGGCACCTATCCCGGCTTCGTTCTCGCCCATGTGTTCTTCTGCATCCCGTACGCCGCCGGTGCGGTCGGCTCGGTCATGACCGACGATCTCAGACGCATCGAGGACGCCGGTCGCATCGCCGGCGCAAGCGAGTGGAGGATATTCCAGCGGTTGACGCTGCCGGCGCTGAAGCCGGGATTCTTCTCGGGCTTCTTTTACGCGTTCGTCGTTTCGTTCGGAGACGTTCCGGTCAGCGTGTTCCTGTCGACCGGCGGCGCGGTGCCCCTCCCCGTCGAGATATTCCAGACACTGCAGTTCGACTTCGATCCGGCAGTGCTTTCGATTTCGTCGATCGTGATCGTGCTTTCGGCGCTGTTCATCGTGTTCGTGCAGCGCGTAGTGGGGCTCGACCTGATCCTGCCGGGAGCGCGGCGCTGATCGACCGGCGTCGCAACGGATCGCTTGCGCGCCCTGCGGTGCGAGTCCTTTCGAGAGGAGATTGACCGGGTCAACGCATTGCCGATCGAACGGGGCGGCGAACCGCGACGAGCGTGCAATCGTCGGCGAGCGGCACGCCATCGAGAAAGGTGGCGAGCTCCTGCTGCACGGAATGCAGCAGCTCCTCGACTGATTGGCCGCTGTGCGCAGCGCCGGCACCGAGCAGGCGTTCCTCCGAGAACGCGTGCCCGGCCGCCGATTCGGCCTCGGTGACGCCGTCGGTATAGCAGACGAGCGCCACGCCTCGATCCAGCCCGACCTCGTTCGCCGTGTAGCGCAGCCCCGCCATCACGCCGACGAGCGCGCCTTTGGGCATCGGCAGCGACGACGCGCGCCCTTCATGAGCAAGAAACGGCGCGCAGTGGCCGCCATTGGCATAGACGAGGCGTCCGGACACGACATCGAGAAATGCGCAGAACAGCGTGACGAAGATGTTGGCTGCGTTACGGGCGCACAGCTGCTCGTTGATGCGCTCGAGTAGCTGCTCGGGGTTGCGTGTGCCCATTGCCGCGATTCGGATCAGCCCGATCGCACGCGCCATGAACAATGCCGCGGGAATTCCGTGGCCGGAGACATCGCCGACGCAAAAGAAGAGATGCCTCTCGTCGGCGAAGAATGCGTCGAAGAAGTCGCCGCCGACGTCCGACGCGGGATCCATCATGCCGGCGATCTCGATGTCAGCGCGCTCGCGAAAGAGACGACCCCGCGACGGAATCATGCCGGCTTGCAGCTGGCGCGCGATCTGCAGCTCGCGCGCCACGTGCTCGTGGGCAAGCTGCTTCCGCTGCGCTTCCAGCATCGCCTCGTTGCCACGGCGCATGCGCTCCGATAACGAAGCCAGCAGATTGCGCGTGACGCCCGGTACGTTACCGAGGCGGCTCCAAAACAGCTTGCCCGGCAACAGGAGCAGGCGCGATTGCGTTACGGCGACGACGAATGCCGAGACGGGCTTGCCGTCGATCGTGGACATTTCCCCGACGCTTTCGCCCGGTTGAATCGGAATTCCGCTCTCCGGGCGCCGCGCACCGTCCAGGTACGCGGCCAACTGGCCGGACAGCAGCACGTAGATGATGTCGTTGGATTGGCCTGGTTGTAAGAGCGTCGCGCCGGCAGGCAGGATGCGGATCTCGCAGTCCGCGATCGCCTCGAGGATGACGGCCGGGTCGGCGCCGCGAAAGAGCGAAATCGCATCGATACCCGCTCCGCGTGAGCTGCGCACCTCGAGCAGCCAGTCGGGCGTGGCGCGTCTCATGCCTCCTCGACCCAGCTCACCGTTATCGTGAGATGGTTGCGGCCCTGGCTATGGCAGTAGCTCAACTCGTCCGAGAAGTTGCGAATCAACAGCAGCCCGAGGCCTCCGGGCGTCGCATCGACGAGGCTTGCCGCGTGCGGTGCCGTGGCAACGAAGGTGGATGGGTCGAAGGCCACACCGGCGTCGCTGACCGAGAGCTCCGCCGTGCACGCTCCGGGCCGGCGGCACACGTCGAATTGCAAATGCACTGGCGATGACAGCGCAGTGGGTCCGCCATGTCGGATCACGTTCGCCAGCGCCTCGTCGAGGCAGTGATCGAGGCGCACGATCTGCTCGGGTGGAACGTTGTGCGCAAGTGCTGCGGACTCGAGCCAGCCGGATGCGCGTCTTGCGTCCCAGGTGTCGGCGCGAATCGTCAATGCCGCGAGCGGATGTGCGGCCGATGGCGACATTCGACGCGGATTACTTCAGGAGCGCCTTTTCGGCGTCCAGTTCATCCTGAAACGTCGGGATCAGTTCGTTGATGCCGGTCGCTTCGAGCGTCCTGATGACGACTTCGTTCTCACCGACGTGCAGCGCCATGCGGCCGCCTTTTGCTTCGACCGTCTTCGCGCCCACGACAAGCACGCGAATAGCCATGGAGGAGAGAAACCTGACCGCCGAAAGGGACACGACCACGCCGCCTTTCGCAGACTCCGTAAGCTCGGCGAATTGCGGAGCGATCTGCTCGCTCCCGGCGGTATCGAGTCGACCGGAAAGGACGATGCGGCGCAAGCCGTCATTCACGTCTTCAAATCGGATGGCCATGGCGCCCCGCGCTAACGAAAAAGGGAAAGGACAGGACTGCGTTGGTATTGTTACAGAAAGCGAGAGCGAAAGGCGAATCGACCGGCGCGTCGTCCCTGCCGGCCAGCGCGTCGCGGCGCCGATTGGATTGAATGCCCAGTCCCGGATGCGCGCCTCGTCTCGAGGCTGCAGACGGCCGGGCTGGCTCTCTCCCGGAAGTGGTCGAATCCACGGTTTGGTTTTCCCGTCGTCCTTCTACAGGCCCAGGTACGCCCTCTTGACGAACTCGCTCTCCAGCAATTCCCGGCCGAGCCCCTCGAGAACGACACGTCCGGTCTGGATCACGTAGGCGCGATGCGCGATCGCGAGCGCGCGACGAACATTCTGTTCGACGAGCAGAATGCTCACGCCGGTTGCATTGATCGCCTCGATCGTGTCGAGAATCCGGGTGACGAGCTTCGGCGCGATTCCCCACGAGGGCTCGTCGAGAAGCAGCAGGCGCGGCCTGGCCATCAATCCGCGTCCGATCGCGAGCATCTGCTGTTCGCCGCCGCTCATCGTGCCGGCCAGCTGATCGCGACGCGCTTCGAGAACCGGAAACAGCCGGAAGACTCGCTCCAGCGTTTCGGCGACTTCGGCGCTGTCGTCCCGCGTGTACGCGCCCAGCCGAAGGTTCTGCTCGACGCTCAGGCGCGGAAACAGCCGCCGCCCTTCGGGCACCAGCGAAATTCCGAGCCGAACGCGTTCGTGCGGTGAAAGAGTCCCGATGCCGCGCTCTTCGAGCAGAATCTGTCCGCTATCGAGGCGATTGAGGCCGGCGATCGCCCGCAGCGTCGTCGATTTTCCATTGCCGTTGCCGCCGACGACGGCCACGATCTCGCCTCGCTCGAGCGCGATGCTCACGTCGTGCAGCGCGGGCACGCGCTGGTAGCTCACCCGGATGTGCTCGACGCGCAGCACTTGGGGCGCTAGTCGCCCAGGTAGGCGGCGATGACCGCCGGTTCGCGCGCGACCGCATCCGGCGGTCCTTCGGCGATCTTCCGGCCCGCGTCGAGGACAACGATCCGCTGGGCGATCGGCATGATCGCTTCCATCACGTGCTCGACGATGACACAGGCGATTCCGCGATCCCGGATGCGCAGCACGAGCTCGGTTGCCTGCCGGATCTCGGCGACGTTCAAGCCGGCCATCACCTCGTCGAGCAGCAGCAGCTTGGGCTCGATCGCGAGCGCGCGCGCCACTTCGAGCTGCTTCTGCTCGGCGACTGTCATCGCGCTGGCCGGCGACCGCGCACGCGCGGAAAGACCGGCGAAGGCGAGCGCATCCTCGGCATGGCGCCGGGCCTCGCCGATGCTCTTGTGACGTAGCAGCGCGCCGACCATCACATTGTCGAGCGCGGTCATCGACGAGAACGTCCGGACGATCTGAAATGTGCGCGCGATACCGCGTCGCGCCGCGCCCTCGGGGGTGAGGCGTCGAAGCGTTTCGCCGTCGAATTCGATCGAGCCGGCGGTGGGCGCGTAGAAACCGGCCACGCAATTGAACAGCGTCGTCTTTCCCGCTCCATTCGGCCCGATCAGGCCGACGATCTCCTTCGGCTCGACGGTGAAGCTCACGTCGTCGTTGGCGCTCAGTCCGCCGAAGCGCTTGCAGAGATTGCGCACGGCGAGAATCGGCTGCGTCATCGATCGGCTCGTGCAGGCGACGCGCCGCCCGACAGCACCCGGCCGAACCATCGTCGCTCGAGGTCGCGCCACCAGCCGACGATGCCCGCGGGATAGAACACCGCGACGACGATGATCAGCAGCGCGTAGATGACGAGATCGGTGCCCCGGCCGGTCCCGCCGAACATTGCGCGCGTCGTCTCCTCGATCGCCGTGAGAACGACCGCGCCGACGAGCGGACCCGCGAGGGTTCCTACGCCGCCCAGGATCGCGACCAGCGCGATCTTGATCGACAGCGACGTCGCCATCGTCGAGCCCGTATCGATGAAGAGCTCCTTCTGCGCGTAGAACGTTCCGCCGAGCGCGGTGAGGAAGCTGCTGGCGGTGATCGCAATCAGCTTGTAGCGCGTGAGGTCGATGCCGACGCTGCGCGCAGCATCCGGTTCGTCCTTGATCGCGCGAAAGTAATAGCCGAGAAAGCTGCGCTCGATCGCGAAGCTCACGCCGATCGACAGCAGGAGCAAGCCCAGGATGATGTAGTAGTAGGGGACCTTCGAGCGATTGAAGACGAAGCTCGACCAGCCTTCGTTGGCGAACGGCAGCTGCAGGCCGACGGCGCCGCCGAGCCAGTCCTGGTTGGTGACGACGATCTGGAGGATCTCGGCGATCGCAATCGTCGCCATCGCGAAGTAATGACCTTTGAGGCGAAAGCACGGAACGCCGATCAGCAGGGCGAACGCGACTGCGACGAGGGCCCCCGCCAGCATGCCGAGCCAGGGAGAGAGGCCCCACACCATCAGGAGCTTCGTCGACGTGTACGCGCCGATTCCGTAGAACGCGGCGTGGCCGAGCGAGACCTGTCCCGCGTAGCCTCCGAGAATGTTCCATGCGACGCCGGCCTGCGCGATCATCAGGACGAGTATCGCGAAATTGAGCTGGCTCGGATTGGCGACCAGCCATGGAACGGCGAGCGCCAGCGCGAGCACGACGGCGAGCGCGAGTCGCCTTGCAGGGACCGGCATCGTCAGGGGCGCCCCAAGAGCCCTCGGGGTCGCAGCAGCACGACGAGAAGATAGAGCGCGAGCACCAGCGCAAGCTTGTACTGCGGGCCGAGGAGAAAGCCGCCCAACACCTCGACGATGCCGACGATGATGCCGGCCCAGAACGCCCCGGCAACGCTGCCGAAGCCGCCGAGCGCCACCGTCACGAACGCGACGAGGATGAAGTTCGCGCCCACCTCCGGGAAGATGGGAAAAAAGGTCGACAGCAGGACGCCTGCCACGCCTGCGCACGCGGCGCCGACGCCCCAGGCAAGCGCGAACATCTTCTGCACGTCGATCCCCATCAGCGCGGCAGCCTCCTTGTCGGCAGCGGTCGCCTCGAGCCCCATTCCCACCCGCGTGCGATGCAGGAACCACCAGACGGCGGCAGTGACGACGATCGCGCCTGCGCCGGCGACGATCTGCGGCAGGCCGAATTGCAGCCATCCGATCGCCAGCTTGCCGTCGACGATGCTGTGATCGATGGTGCGGAAGTCCGGCTTCCAGAGAAACTGCGCGATCCCCCGGAACAGGATCATCAGTCCGAACGTCGTGAAGATCTGCGACAGCATCGGCGCGCGGATGATCCGCCGGATCACGACGTGATAGAGCGCGGCGCCGAGCGCGAACAGCAGCAGCGCCGTGAAAGGCAGCGTCAGCATCGGATCGAGGCCCCACAACGCGAAGCCCCAGAAGCTCGCGTACATGCCGAGCATCAGGAATTCGCCGTGGGAGAAGTTGACGATGTCCATCACGCCGAAGATCATCGTCAGGCCGACGGCGACGAGCGCATAGATCAGTCCGATCAGGACGCCCGAGAGCAGCGTCTGAATCAGGATCTCGAGCGACGCACTCACATCAGCCGTTCGACCGATTTGTCAACAAGGTTGACGAATTCGCAGGCGCTGTCGAGCGAGCGGTTGGGTGCGACCGCGCCTCGGGAAACGCGCGATGCTCACTCGAGTCTTATTTGCGCTGCTCCCACTTCGGCATCGGCCAGATGACGTCCTTGGACGCCATGTCGAATGGCCAGACCGTCACATACTTGCCGTCCTGGACCTGCACGATGATGCCCGTCCCCAGCGTGTTCTGCCCGGTCGCGTCGAACTTCACGCCCTTCCACGGCATGATCAGCTTGCTGCCGGCGACGTCCGTTTCCTGCAGCGCTTTCTGAATCGCCTCCGGCTTGGTGCTCCCCGCGCGGTTGATCGCGGCGGCGAGGATCATCATTCCGGTGAAGGTGCGCGCCGAGTTGCCGTTGAAGTTGGTCTTGTAGCGCTCGAAGTAGAGATCGTTGACCTTCTTGATCAGCGGATTCTTCGACGCGAGGTCGAGCGCCCAGACCTCGCGGCTCAGCACGTATTCGCCGTCCTTGCCCAGCGTTTTCAGGAACTCCGAATCATTGAAGCCGGCGTCGTTGGCGAGTATCGCGTCCGGCGAGACGCCGAGCTCCTTGTACGTCTTCATCGACAGGATCGCATCGCCGAGATAGGACGACTGCAAGATCAGATTCGGGTTCGCGGCCCTGATGCGCTGCACTTCCGAGGTAAGCTGAGTGCTCTTCGCCGGATAGATGATCTTCTCGACGATCGGATATTTCTGCTCGCCGGCGAGCTTCTCCTCGATCTTGGTCGTTTCGGTGCCGAACAGCGTGTTCTCGTTGAACAGCGCGATTCGCTTGACCGAGATGCCTTTCTTCTTCTCGACGTCCTTGAGGAATTCGAAGAAATTGCCGACGAAGAGCTCGTCGTGCGGTGTGGTCCGGAAGAACCACTTGAAGCCGCGCTGCGTCAGCGTCGCCGAAGAAGACTCAGGATTCAAGAACGGAATGCCGTTGCGCTCCGCGACCTGGCTCGCCGTGTTCGTGACATTGCTGAAGTAGCAGCCGATCAGCGCGGCCACTTTCTCCTGCGAGATCAGCCGTTCGGCCTCGGTGGCGCCGGTCTGCGGATTGCCCTGGTGGTCGCCGACGATCAACCTGATCTTCGCGCCTTTCAGATTCGGCAATCCGCCCGTCGTCGTCAGAGGAAGATCGAGGCCTTTGGTCCCGTTGTTGATGAGGTCGACGGCGAGATCGAGCGCGTTCTTCAATTCGAGTCCCGTCGACGCGGCCGCCCCGGTCAGCGGATAGATGACGCCGATGCGAATGTCCTCTTGCGCGAGAACGGGTCGTGCCACGGCCAGCGAAAGCAACGAGCCCAGCAACACCGATCGCCATACCTGTTTCATCGCGATTCCCCTTATTCGAGACGTCGAAGCCCCCGCGCGGATCACGCGTCAGGGCTCGACCCGGAACGACGCCAGCTCTTCGTTCAGCCGGTCGGTCACGAGCATACAACCGGGTGCATGCGTGATGCAAAAGGATGGGCGCGCCGCGATGACGACCGCTTGCGGCGTCACGCCGCAGGCCCAGAAGACGGGAACTTCGTCTGCGGACAGCGGGACCGGGTCGCCATAGTCCGGCCGCGACAGCTCGGCGATCCCGATCAGCGCCGGGTCGCCGACGTGGATGGGCGCTCCGTGCATCGACGGAAACCGGGACGTGATCTCGGTCGCTCGAACGACGTCGGCCGCTTTGAGCGGACGCATCGAAACCACGAGCGGCCCATGGAACGGCCCCGCGGGCGCGGTCGCGATGGTCGTGCGGTACATCGCCACGTTTCGCCGGAGCGACACGTGTCGCAGCGCTATGCCGGCGTCGAGCAGCGCCTGCTCGAACGTGAACGAACAGCCGAGGACGAACGTGACGAGATCGCCGCGCCAGTACGCTGCGATGTCGGTCGGCTCGTCGACGAGCGCGCCGTCGCGCCAGACTCGATAGCGCGGGACGTCGGTCCTGATGTCGAGATCCGCGCCGAGCGAAGGAAGCCTCGGCTGCCCCGCTTCGGAGACCGCAAGGAGGGGACAGGGCTTCGGATTGCGATGGCAGAAGCGGAAAAAATCGCCCGCGAGGTCCGCGGGCAGGATGACGACGTTGCCCTGGACGTGACCCGGGGCGAGGCCGGACGTGTGCCCGGTGATGGCGGCCGTTCGAACCCTGCGGCGGATCGATGCGGGATCCAGGCCCATTTCTCGTTCGCGCTCGCAGCCGGTTGCCGGAGTAAGCAGGCGCGACGCCCGGGGAGACTTCGGCTAATCGTGTTCCGCTGCGGCAGGCGCAGCGAACGGGATCTCCATCAGATCCCCGCCGAAGTACGCGTTGCCCTCGTAGATCTCGGACACCTCGCGCAGCACCCGCTCCCGCACGCCGACACCGAGCGCGCGATGCCATCGGTTCATGAACGCCCCTTCAGCTGAACGACCGGAGCAAATCATATATTGGAATGCGATCGGGAGAGGCGAGGCGCGCCAGATCGATGCCCGGTTGCGCTGTCCCGATCCGTCGTCGAGGCGCTTGTGGACTAGACTATGTCGACAGGGCTCCGTCGACGCAGGGGGGAAACCGTGAGCGATCCATCGACTGCCGCGCCGCAGTTCGCGCTGCCGAATTTGCCGGAGCTCCGCGAGACAAAGGTCTTCGGCCGCAGGATCTGCTACTACGATATCGGCCAGGGACCTCCGCTGCTGCTCGTTCACGGCTGCGGCGGGGACGCCGATCAATGGGCTTTCTGCTTCGAAGGCCTGGCCGCCTCCAATCGCGTGATCGCCGTCGACCTTCTGGGTTTCGGGCGCTCCGACAAGCCGTTGATCGACTACCGCATCGCGGGCTACGTCGAGATGTTGGATCGGTTCTTGAGCGGTCTTTCCAGCACAGTGGGATCCGAAGCTTGGAATTCACGTGACTTGAAGTCGCGGC
>JADMIO010803634.1_pt1 | contig 68828 bp, 63 predicted proteins | sample 8958161 | NCBI WGS metagenome assembly JADMIO01 (sample SAMN16585339, study PRJNA669376) | soil metagenome | isolation source: Crop rotation soil | place: USA: Cullars Rotation, Alabama | collected 2011 | reverse complement strand
CGCGACTTCAAGTCACGTGAATTCCAAGCTTCGGATCCCACTGTGCTGGAAAGGACCGAACGACGTGGTCTACGACCTCGGCTCGGGTGACGGCCGCATTCCGATCACCGCCGCCAAGACCTACGGGGCGCGCGGCGTCGGCATCGACATCGATCCGCAGCGGATCCGCGAGGCAAACGAAAACCTGAAGACCGCCGGCGTCGGCGACAAGGTGAAGTTCCTCAACCAGGATCTCTTCACCACGCCGATCGGCGAGGCAACCGTCGTCACCCTCTACCTGCTCCCGTCGCTCAACCTCAAGCTCCTGCCCAAGCTCAACGCCGAGCTGAAGCCGGGCACCCGCGTCGTCTCGCACGCGTTCGACATGGGCGACATCAAGCCGCAGCAGACGCTCAATGTGAATGGACGCACGGTCTATTTCTGGACCGTACCGATCAAGTAGGGACTAGGGGGCAGGGGATAGGGGGCAAGGGCTGGTCTAGGGGCTAGTCCCTGGCCCAGCCCTGTCCCCTTCCCCCTGCCCCCTGCCCCCTGATATATTTGCGACTCAATCTCATTTAAGGGTCGCAGAAATGCTCCAGGCATACGTCATCACCCTGCGCGAGGGGCTCGAGGCCTTTTTGATCGTTGCGATCAGCCTTGCCTACCTGCGCCGAACGGGCCGCCAGTCGCTGGCGACGGCCGTCTACACCGGCATCGCGGTTGCCCTCGCGCTCAGTGGGCTCGCCGGTTATTTCCTGCTGAACGCATCGAACCAGGAGTGGATGGATGGTCCGCTCGCCATCGCCGCCGCGGTTTCGGTGAGCTGGCTGATCGTGCACATGTGGCGCGCGGGCCGGCACATGAAGGGCGACATCGAAACCCGGCTGGGGGGATCGGCCCTCAAGACCGGCGCCAGTGCCTTTCTCGGCGTGTTTCTGTTTACGGTGCTGATGGTCACGCGTGAAGGGATGGAGACGGCGCTGCTGCTCATCCAGCTGAAAGACACGCTGAACCTCGCGACGGGTGCGGCGCTTGGCGTGGTCAGCGCGGCGGCGGTGGCGGCGCTCTGGACGCGGTACGGCAAGAAGGTGAACCTCGGTCTCTTCTTTCAGGTCACCGCCATCTTCCTGTTCGTTTTCGTCATCCAGCTGGTGATTTCCGGCGTCCACGAGATGTCGGAGCAGAACTACCTGCCGTTCAGCGTGCCGATCCACGACGCCACCGAGCCGTGGGGGCCCGATGGCCCGTTCGGCCACATGCTCACCTACATGCTGGTGCTGCTGCCGGCCGCCTGGCTGATCTTCGCGGGACTTTTCGGTCCACGGCGTCCGCGAATGGAGCATAATCCGGCGCGGTAACGCGCATGGCCGACATCAAACCGCCCCTCGTCGCAGAACTGGTCTGGGACGAGCAGCTGCGGTTTGGCGCCACCAGCGGCCCCTCGGCCATCGTCATCGACGGTGATGGGGCGGCGGGCCCTTCGCCGATGCAGCTCGCCGCGTTCGGGCTTGCTGGCTGCATGGCTGCGGACGTCATCGCCATCCTCCAGAAGGGACGGCACCCGGTCACCGCACTGCGCGTGTCGTTCAGCGGCGACCGCGCGGCCGAGCCGCCGCGGCGCTTCACGTCCATCTCCCTGAAGTTCATCGTCTCCGGCGCCGTGCCGTCCGACGCGATCGCCCGCGCGCTCGCGCTGTCGCACGAGAAGTACTGTTCCGTCTGGCACTCGATGCGCCAGGACATCACCTTCACCACGACCTTCGACGTCCACCCTTGAATCGACGCGTCTATCTCGACTGGCTTCGCGGCGTCGCCGTGTTGATCATGATCGAGGCGCACACGCTCGACTCGTGGACGCGGGTCGAAGAGCACGGCCGCACGGGGTACGGGTGGGCGATGATCATCGGCGGGTTCGGCGCGCCGATTTTTCTCTTTCTCGCCGGCATCTCGCTCGCGCTGGCCACCGGTGGCCGCGTGCGCAAGGGAAAGACTGATGCCGAAGCCGCGGCGCTGGCGCGCAAACGTGGCTGGCAGATCTTCGGTCTGGCGATTCTGTTCCGCCTGCAGTCGGTTCTGATCAGCGGCGGCACGCTCGAGTCGCTGCTCAAGGTCGACATCCTCAACGTGATGGGCGTGACGATGCTTGCAGCGGCGGTGCTGTGGGGTTGGGGACGGGGACCGTGGTCGAGGGCCGTGCTGCTCGCCAGCGCGGCGGTCGCCGTCACGATGGTGACGCCGATCATCCGCGCCACGCCGCTCCTCAGCCCACTTCCCGATCGACTGGAGTGGTACTTCCGCCCCTATCCCGGGCGGACGACATTCACCTTGTTTCCGTGGTCAGGCTTTCTGCTGGCGGGCGCCGCACTCGGACTGTGGCTCGATGCGACCCGGACCCCCGAACAGGAGAGGCGAGCGATTCTCGGCATGGCGCTCGTCGGACCGCTGCTCGCCGTGGCGGGGTACGCGGCGTCGTTCCTGCCGCCGATCTACGCCCAGACCAATTTCTGGACGAGCTCGCCGACCTTCTTTTTTCTCAGGCTGGGAATCCTGATCGCGCTGCTGCCGATCGCCTACGCCTGGAACCTGCTCTTCGCGGAGGGACGTTCACCGCTGCGCGAGTTCGGCGTTGCATCGCTCTTCGTCTACTGGATTCACGTCGAGATGGTCTACGGCGTGCTCAGCGTGTCGATTCACAAGCAGCTCCTCTTCGGCCAGTCGCTGGCCGCCTTCGCCGCTTTCAGCGTCTTCCTGTTCGCGCTCGTGAAGCTGAAAGAGAAGACCACGAAGATCACGAAGGACACGAAGCCTTTTTGGTTTGTTCGTGATCTTCGTGGCCTTCGTGGTTAGAACGCCACCATATACGTCATCTTTGCAATCACAGCCCGGCTCAGCATGAGGCCGGTGCGATCGTCGCGCTTCTCGTTGTAGACGATGAAGATGTCGCTGAGCGGACGGTGGATGATGTTGAACCGCAGGTTCGAGGTCCACTGCCGGTTGTCGGTGTTGTACTGCACCAGCGCGTTGGCAAACATCTTCGTGTTGAAGTTGTAGTTGACCCGCGACGTCAGCAGCTTCGACACGAACTGGCCGCTCGACACCGAGATGTCGTTGACCTGCAGGTTGAACGACGCATTGAAGTGCTCGTTCAGCCTGATCGACGGTCCAAACGTGAAGCTGCGGCGGTAGCCGTCGTAGAACTGGCCGGTGCCGTAGCGGTTGTTGAACGACACGCGCGATGCGCTGTTGGTGTTCCAGAAGACGAACAGCTCGCCGAAGTCGTAGAGCCCGGGCGCGACGCGGACGCCGCGATTATTGTTGATGGTGAAGGGCGAGTCGATGTTCTCGCGGCTGGTGTTGTAGCCGATTTCGGCGTTCGAGCCGTCCTGGAAGTTCGCGCTCCAGTGATAGCCGGCGTAACGGGAGTCGAGACGGCCATCGCTCTGCCGCATGAAGTAATCGAACTCCCAGTGCGGCATCGTCTGCCGCACCCACCTGGAGAGGAACGCCGGGCGCATCACGCGGCCCCACCGGCCGTCGACGTTGTTGACGCCGTAGCGCTGGATGAATCCCATCTCATCGTTGAAGCCGGCGCCGACGCTCTTGTAGTCGGTCTGCAGCTGCCACGTGCGCGTCACGTACTGGAAGCCGACGTTCGAGGCGTATTCGTTGCCTGTGGTCGGCACCGCACCGGCGGGCGAGAAGCTCCTCGCCGCCCATCCACTGAGATTGAGGAAGCCGAAGCGGAAGTTGGCGTCCACGCCAGTCACGCGGTTGAAGCGTGGCCCAACCTGTTCCTTGTCGAGAACGACGGCGCCGATATCGGAGTTGGCGAGGACATCGCGCCGCATCCGGACCGCGGTGAAATTTGTTGACGGCGTCGTGCCGAGCGAGCGCTGCTGCATGTTCAGCACGCCGATCGAATAGGGACCCTGGCGTCCTGACAGCCGGGTGCCGCCGAGGATCGGAATCGGCTCGCCGTTGTCGGAAAGGCCGATCCGCCGGCTGAAGAACAACTGGTTGCCGAACTGCGCGTTCGGGTTCTGTCCGCCGCCGTTATTGGCGCCGGTGTTGCGCCCGCCACCGCCAAACGCAAAGATCCCGGAGTTTTCGAGGAAGAAATCGCGCTTCTCCGGAAACAGAAGATTGAGGCGGGTCAGGTTGATCTGCTGCTCGTCGGCTTCCGCCTGCGAGAAGTCGGTGTTGACGGTGAAGTCCCAGACGAGGCCGGTGGTCACGCCGTACTTCACGTCGAAGCCCGCGTCCATCTTGCCGTCGGTCGGCTTGCCGGCCAATGCGCTCGACGTGCTCGCCGCGTATGGCTTGAAGCGGAGGTTCTTGCCCTGGCGCAGGCCGCGCATGCCCGCGGCGGTGCCAGCCAGCGACACGCGCTCGAGATCGTAGATGCGTGGCAGCGGCGACCAGTAGCTGTCTTCATTGAGGCGTCGCACCTTGCGCTCGAAGTTGATCCCCCAGGTCTGCATCTCGACCGCGGTGAACTTCAAGGTCCGAAACGGAATTCTGAACTCGGCGTTCCAACCGGTTTCGGTGATGCGCGTCTTGACGTCCCAGATGCCATCCCAGTTGGCGTTGTTCTCGCGCCCCTCGTTGGTCATCTGCGCGTCCCACTTCGCGCCGGCGGGATTGGTCGCGAATTCGTAGGCGTTGCGCTGGTCGTGAAAGGTGTCGAGGATGATGCGGAAGCCGTCGCTGCTGCCGGTGTTGAAGTCTTTCTTCAGGTCGTTGACGGCCAGGCGATGAGGTTCGTCATCCTTGGCCACCACTCCGAAATACACCGCGTCCTCGTCGTAGACCACGCGCACTTCAGTGTCGAAGGTGGCGGGCGCGCCCTCGCGCGGATCGTTTTGAATGAAGCCGTGCGCGACTGGTGCCGCGCTCCACGAGGGCTCGTCCAAGGCGCCGTCGAGGGTGATCTTGCCGGTCGCGCGCACTACCTCGAGCTGACGCTCCAACCTCGCGGTGCCGTAGTCGATCGGCGCCTGGGCGCCCGCGGGGGCGGGGCAGACGAGGGCCATGGCAACCGTGGCGCAGAGCGCCGCCGGGCGCGCCAGAGAGACCGGGAACATGCCTAACTCCTTGTGATCTCGCGGGATACCTGGGGTCTGACCCCCGGGGATCGTGCAGAAGTGCGAAAAAATACCGAAAAAACGGGTTGAGCTACAGGGCCGCAGGTCGCTACAATTCGCCTCTTCCGTGTGCCGGCATCAGCCGGTTCCGGAGAGGGACCTACATGATAAACGTTGCTGCCATCCGGATGCAGCAGTTCGGCGTGCAGTTTTACCAGGCGTCGCTGACTGCGGGAGACATCGACAAGCTCGTACGCTTCGAGGTGCTCAACTACGGCGAATCCGGGCAGCCCCCTGTCCGCGGCGGAAAGAAGAAGGCCCCCTCCAAGGTCAACTGGGACCTCCTCGAGCGGCGCATTGCGTCGAGCGAAAAGGCATACCAGCGCCAGATCATCAGGCGAAAGATCGACGAACTGGTGCAGTACTACGAGCAGTGCCGCCAGGCGCGCGACCTGCCCTCGATCCCCGGCGCGGTGATCATCTCGTGCGACGAGAAATTGACGTTCGAGCCGATCGAATCCGGAGCCGTCGTCGGGCGGCTCAAGGTGCCCGAGCGCGAAGGCATCCTCCGCGCGATCGACGGCCAGCACCGCCTGCTCGCGCTGCATGCGGACATCGAGAACATGGACGAGAACTTCTCGGTGCCGGCGATCATCTTCGACCGGCTCCCTGAAGATCACGTCGTCCAGATGTTCGTCACCATCAACGCCAAGCACACACGCCTCAACGCGTCGCACCTGGTGAGCCTCTCGGGCCGTCAGCTGTATCGCGATGAAGCGCTGGCCGCGGCGCATGACGTGGTGCGCGCGCTCAACGATCGCGAAGACTCTCCGCTGCACGGCGAGATTAAGCTCCTCGGTGTGGGACGCGGCCGCGTGGCGCAGGCGCCGCTGGCGCAGGAGCTCAAGAAGCTCTTCGCAAGCGATGCGTTTGGCGGACCGAAAAAGACCGCGGATTTCCTCGACGACTCGAAGCGGTTTTTCGTGAACTACTTCAAGCAGATCTCGGTGGTGTTCGGCGCCGCGTGGAACGGCCGCAAGTACAGCATCAAGTCGGCGACCGCGTTGCGCGCGTTCGTACGCGTCGCGCCCGACGTCGTGCGGCGTCTCGATCAGGAGCATGCCGACCGGAGCGACTTCCGCGCGATTGGCCGCGTGATCGCGCCGTGGGGCCGCCGCATCGGCGATCTCCGCTTCGAGACCGAGGGTGCGTGGAAGCGCAGCGGCACGACGGTTGAGTCACTGGCGCGTGAGCTGAAGCTGGCGCTGGAATATCCGGAAGGCGCCGGCGTTTAGGCGTACAAAAAAAATCAGGCCGGGCGCCTGACGGCGCCCGTCCTGAGAATGCCGGCCTGGCTCCCCCCAGCACTTACGGCTCCACGCCGTAAGCCACAGACCGACGCTCTGTCATAGGGCAACGGGTGTGCCGCGCAATTTCCTTAGGAAAACCGAGATCCCCTCCAGAACGGCTTTCAGGAATGAAGGAGAAATTACAAGGCTGTTCACGGAGCGACCCCAGCCATGCGCGTTGACCTGAACGCGGACGTTGGCGAGTCGTTCGGCGCGTGGTCGCTGGGGCAGGATCCCGCCCTGATGAGCTCGATCACCTCCGCCAACGTCGCGTGTGGCTTTCACGCCGGCGATCCTGGCGTGATGCGCGCGACCGTGGCGCTAGCGAGTGAACACGGCGTGGCCGTCGGCGCCCATCCGGGTTTTCCCGACCTTGCCGGCTTCGGACGCCGCGAGCTCCAGGTCTCTCCACGCGACGTCGAAGACTTCGTCGTCTACCAAGTGGGTGCGCTTGCCGGCATCGCCGCTGCGCAGGGCGTGCGCCTCCAGCACGTCAAGCCTCACGGAGCGCTGTTCAACATGGCGGTGCGCGACGCCGCGCTCGCCGATGCGATTGCGCGTGCCGTGGCGCTGATCGACAAGTCGATGATCCTCTTCGGGCTTCCAAACTCGGAACTGGTCGCGGCCGGAACGCGAGCCGGTCTGCGCACGGCGTGTGAGGTCTTCGCCGATCGCGCGTATCGCGCCGACGGCACGCTCGTGCCGCGACAGGAAGAGGGCGCGGTGATTCACGACGCCGCGGCGGTCGAGCAGCGCGTGATTGCGATGGTGCGGGATCAAGCGGTGGTGGCGATCGATGGAACGCGCGTGCCGCTGACAGTCGATACGATCTGCGTGCATGGCGACACGCCTGGCGCCGCGGAGCTTGCCGCGCGCGTGCGCGCCGCGCTCGAGACGGCGGGTGTAAAGGTCAAGGCGTTGCGGATCCCTTGAGATCCTCGGCGACGAGCAACCGCCGCAGTACTTTCCCGACCATCGTTTTCGGCAGATCTTTCCGGAACTCTACTTTCGCCGGCACCTTGTAGGGCGCGAGCTTTTCACGGCAGTAGGTGCGGAGCTCGGCTTCGGTTGCCGCATGCCCGGCCTTCAGCACGACCCACGCCTTGGGCACCTCGCCCTTGCCCGGATCGGGAATGCCCGCGACGCTGACTTCCATCACGGCGGGGTGCGTCGAGAGCACCTCTTCGATCTCGCGCGGCCACACCTGGAAGCCACTGGTCTTCAACATGTCCTTCTTGCGATCGACGAGGAAGATGTAGCCGTCGGCGTCCATGTAGGCGAGGTCACCGGTGTGTATCCACGGTTCTCCGTCGCCGTGCTGGCGTAGTGTGTCGGTCGTTTCCGACGCGTTGTGCCAGTACTCGGCCATGCGCTGCGGTGCGCGCATGATCAGCTCTCCGACGGTCCCAGCTTGCACATCGCTGTCACCGTGTTCGGCGTCGACAATGCGGACATCGACGTCGGGAAGCGGGATGCCGATCGAGCCGAGCTTGTTGGTCCCCTGCACCGGATTGACGCAGCAGGCCATCATCCCTTCGGTGAGGGAGTAGCCCTCGATGATTCGCGAGCCGGTCTTCTCCTCGAACTGGCGCTTGGTTTCTGCCATCAACGCGGCGGCGCCGGAAAAACACAACTTGATTGAGCTGAGGTCGACCTTGCCGGAGCGCACGTCGGGATGGTTGAGGATGGCGTTGTAGAGCGTCGGGATGCCGTTGAAGAACGTCGGCTTGACCTGCTTGATGGTCTTCAGCAGATCACCGATGTCCCGAGGGTTCGGCACGATCGAGAGCGGATTGGGCGCGACGAACGCGAGCGGCTGCACGCCGACGTTCGCGTAGACGTGAAACAGCGGCAGCGGCAGCATGATCACGTCGATCCACGGCTTCTTCGGCGACTTCGTCCACTCGTAGAGCTGCATGCCCGCCGCAATGTAGTCGCGATGCAGGCCGACCACGCCTTTCGGCGTGCCGGTCGTGCCGCCGCTCGAGAGGATGACGGCGCGGTCGGACGGCCGCACGGTCACTGCCGGGCGCGGCGATGAGCGGTGCTTGCTGAGGATGTCCTGAAACCAGCGATCGCCAGCCGCGATCGAGATGCGATGGCCCTCCTTCTTCTCCTTGAACAGCGTGAACAGGATCCGCAGCGTGGCCGGCAGGTACTCCTTGATCGAGGTGGCAATCACCTCGCGCACCTGCGTGCGAGCCTGGACGTTCTTGATCCGCTGGTAGAACGGCGTCAGCGCCACGACCACGGTTGCCCCGGTCGAGGTCAGTGCCGCTTCAAGCTCGCGCTCGGTGTAGGTCGGGTTGAGCGGCACGACGATCGCGCCCGCCTTCCACGCCGCGAACTCGGCGACGAAGAACTGCGGGCAGTTGGGCAGCACCAGCGCCACGCGATCGCCGGGCCGGACGCCGCCCGCGCTCAGCGCCGCCGCGAAGGCGTCGCTCTGCGCGTCAAGCTCGCCGTACGACATCGTCGCGCCCTTGAAGAGCAGGGCTGGCTTGGCGCCATGATCGCGCGCCAGGTCCGTCAGGTAATCAACGAGCGTTTTATCGGGATAGGTGAGGCGAGGCGGAACGTCCGCGTCGTAGTGCGCCAGCCAGGGTCGCGTCGACATCGACGCTCATTCTATGAGAGGAGCGTCAGAAGCAGCGCCTTCTCGGTGTGGAGACGATTTTCAGCCTGGTCGAAGACCACTGACGCGGGCGATTCGAAGACCTCGGTCGTGACTTCCTCTTCGCGGTGCGCCGGAAGACAGTGCATGAAGAGTGCGGCCGCCGGCGCTGCAGCCATCAGCGCGCGATTGACCTGGTAGTCGGCGAACGTGACCTTGCGGGCGGCGGCTTCGTTCTCCTCACCCATCGATGCCCAGACGTCGGTGTAGACCGCATCCGCGCCGGCGACGGCTTCCTTCGGATCCCGGAACAAGCGCACCTGCGCGCCGTGGCGCGCCGCGCGCATTGCCTCTTCGATGACCCGGGCCGGCAGCTCGTAGCCGGCGGGGGATGCGACGTGCAGCGACATCCCGAGCATCGGCGCCGCGTGCGCCAGCGAGGTTGCGGTGTTGTTGCCGTCGCCGACGTAGGCGAGCGTCCGACCGCGGAGGTTGCCGAGACGCTCGCGCAGCGTGAGCATGTCCGCGAGCGCCTGGCACGGATGCTCGTCGTCGGTCAGCGCGTTGATGACGTGCAGGTTGGGCGCGGCCGACGCGATCGTGGTCACTTTGGACTGCGCGTAGGTCCGCACGACGATGGCATCGACCCAGCGCTCGAGATTGCGGGCGACATCCTGCAGCGGCTCGCGCACGCCCTCGGCGAACTGCGCGGGAACGTCCAGGGTTTCGCCGCCAAGCTCGCGGGTGGCGATCTCGAAGGTCGAGCGCGTCCGCAGCGACGGCTTCTCGAAGAGCATCGCGACGTGGCGGCCGGCAAGTGCCGTCGCCGTCGGCGCAGTCCGCCGCAGCTTGCGCGCGGCCTTCAGCTCGGCGGCGAGATCGAGCAGGCGTGCGAGCTCGTCGGGCGTCAGATCCCGGACCGAGATGAAATCCTTCGCCGACCGCTTAAGTCCGGTACTCGCCATTGATTCGCACGTATTCCGCGCTCAGATCGCATCCCCAGATCGTGGCTTCGGCACGGCCGCCACCGAGATTGACGTCGATCTGGACGGTCGGCTTTTTCAGCTGCTCGGCAGCCTGCGGCGCGGCGTCGTCATGCGGCAGGCCATTCTCGAAGAGCAGCACGCCGCCGACGCGCACGGTCGCACGATCGACGTCGAACATCACGCCAGATCGTCCGGCCGCAGCGAGAATGCGTCCCCAGTTCGGATCGGCGCCGTGCACGGCGGTCTTGACCAGCGGCGAATTCGCAATCGTCCGAGCCACCTGTCGTGCCTCGTCGACGTTGCGCGCATCACGAACGGTCACCGCGATCAGCTTGGTCGCGCCCTCTCCGCCGCGCACGATGCCCAGCGCGAGCTCGCGCGACACGGCGAGAAATCCCTCGAGCAGCGCCGGATAGAGCTCCTCGTCGATGACTACGCCGCTGGCGCCCGAGGCGAGGGCGAAGAGCGAATCGTTGGTCGAGCATTCGCCGTCCACGGTGATGGCGTTGAAGGTGTCGCGTGCCGATTCCGTCAGCACCCGTTTCAACATCGGCGGCGCGACTTGCGCGTCGGTCGTCAAAAAGCCAAGCATCGTCGCCATATTCGGCTCGATCATGCCCGAGCCCTTCGCCGTTCCGCCGATCGTGAACGATCCGCGCGCGGTGTTGACGACGACTGCGTGCTCCTTGGGAAACGGGTCGGTGGTCATGATGGCGCGGGCCGCCTCGGCGCCCTTGCCGCGGGCGAGCGACGTGGTCGCGGCCTTGATTCCGGCCACCACCTTGTCCATCTTCAACCCCACGCCAATCACGCCGGTCGAGGCCACGAGCACCGCGTCGGCGGCGCAGCCAAGTGGCGCTGCGGCCTCGGCGGCCATGCGCTCTGCGTTGGCCAGGCCGTCCTTGCCGGTGCAGGCATTCGCGCAGCCGCTGTTGACGACGATGGCGCGAGCAAGGCCGTGAGTGCGTTCGAGATGCTGCTGCGAGACGAGCACCGGCGCGGCCTTGGCGAGGTTGGTGGTGAAGAGCGCCGCGGCCGACGACATTGCGTCCGCCGCGATCACCACGAGGTCGAGCGCCGTGGGCGAAGCCTTGATTCCCGCATGCAGCGCGCTCGACGTGAAGCCGCGCGGTGCGGTGACGCCGCCGGTTGCCTCTGAAATCTCCACGTCGCGAGTCGAGGTCACGTCAGCCATGGAGCGCCGCCAGCGGAACGCACGCCTGCCGCGCGCGGCCGACGGCACGGACGACGGCATACTGCCCGCAGTGCCGGAAGTGCACGCAGGAGTGGCAGTCGGTGACGATCTTCTCCGCCAACCAGACATGCGGCACGATCGAGAAGCCGAGGTGCCCGAAGAAGCCCGGCGCATGTGTGAACGCACACAGCTTTTCAAACCCGGCCATCGTCGCCCGCCGCGCCAGTTCTTCGATGAGCAGGTGCCCAAGCCCGAGGCTGCGCGCTTCGCGACTGACGACGAACGAGCGCACCTCGCTGACGCCTCGGCTGAGCGGCGCGAGCTCGGCGCAGGCAACCACCTGGTCGTTCTGCACGGCCACCACGAAGCGATGCGAATGAATGGCGATCTCACCAAGCTCGCGCGGCAGGAGGTGACCTTCGGCGAGATGCTCGACGATCAGGCCGTGAATGGCTTCCGCTTCCGCGGGCGAGGCCGTGCGCAGCGCGATCGGATCGGTCGCCGACACCACGCGTGGCTTCGCCGCACGGGCGGGGGTCCGCAGTCGAAGGGTCGCCGGCTTCACCCGGGCGGCGGTGGCGCTCACGCGTGCACCGCCTGCTGCGTCGAGACGAACACTTCGCCGAGGATGTCGACGGCGCGGTCGATTTCGGCCGCGGAAATCGTGAGCGGAGGAAGCATGCGGATCACCTTTTCATCGGTCCGATTCACCAGCAGGCCGCGTGAGCGGGCCTCGTCGACGATCGGCATCGCATCCGATCCCATCTGCAGCGCGCGCATCAGGCCGGCGCCGCGCACCTCGACGATCGACGGATGCTGCAGCGCGAGCGCGCGCAGCCGGCGCTCGAAGTGCGCACCAACGGTCTTGACGTGATCCATCAGCCCCGTGTCCATCAGCTGTTCGAGAAAGAACACCGCGGCGCGGCAGGCGAGGAGGTTACCGCCGTAGGTCGTCCCGTGGTCGCCGGGGGAGATCGTCGACGCGACCTTCTCGGAAATCAGCGCCGCGCCCACCGGCACGCCCGAGCCGAGCGCCTTGCCGACCGAGGTCAGATCCGGGCGCAGCCCCAACACCGGCGCGTAGAAGGCGTGACCGGTACGGCCGAGGCCACTCTGCACTTCGTCCGCAATCAGCAGCGTTCCGGTTCGCCGGCATGCATCGTCAATCGCCCGCGCGAATTCGGCTGACATCGGACGGATACCGCCCTCGCCCTGGATCGGCTCAGCGATGATCGCGGCGGTGCGGTCGGTCACCGCGGCGGCGAGCGCCTCGGGCTTGCGCGGATCGACAAACGTCACCGGGCCGAGCAACGGACCGAACGGATCGCGGTAGTGGGGATCGCTCGTCACCGACAGCGCACCCATGGTGCGGCCGGCGAACGCGCCTTCGATGGCGACAAATGACGTGCGCTCGGTGGCACCCTGCGTATACCAGTAGCGCCGCGCAAACTTGAGGCACGCCTCGACCGCTTCGGTGCCGCTGTTGCAGAAAAACGCGCGCGCAAATCCGGAGAGCTTGGTGAGGCGTGCGGCGGCCTCGCCCTGCAGCGGGTGGTAATAGAGATTCGACGTGTGAAGGAGCGTCGCCGCCTGTTCGGCGATCGCCGCGGTGAGGCCCGGGTGCGAGTGGCCGAGCGAGGTCACGCCGATCCCCGACACCAGGTCGAGGTACTCCCGCCCCTCGGTGTCGTAGAGCATCGTGCCCTTGCCGCGCACGAACGCGATCGGCTGACGCCGGTAGGTCTGCAGCACGTGCTGCGATTCGCGAGCCTTGATGTCGTCGAATGTCAGTGTCATTGCACCACCTGCGTGCAGCCGGCGAGCGGCGCCTTGGCGCCGGCCAGCGTATCGAGTCGTACTTCCCGTCCGTTCGCGATCAGCACGTCGCCAACGCCGCGGCGCAGCGCCGCGCGGCACGCCTCGAGCTTGGCGACCATGCCCTTGTTCGCGGTTCCCGTCTTGATCAAACCGGCGGCGCCGCGAGCCGTCAGCTGCCCGATCGTCCGGCCGTCGGCGTCGAGCACGCCGGAGGTTCCGCCCGCGATCACGAGTCGCTTCGCGCCGATTTCCGCCGCGAGATGCGACGCCAGCGTGTCGGCGTTGACGTTGAGCAACTGGCCGTTCTTCGTCGAGCCGACGCACGCGATCACCGGGATGTAGCCGCCGGCGAGCAGGTCGGTGACCAGCTGCGGCGTGCCGTTATTCACCGGCGAGCCCACCAGCCCGAGATCCACTTTCGGTCCCGCGACGCTGGCAATCGGTGCGGCGCGACGCAGGGTGACGACCGACGCGTCCGCGCCGGTGAGCCCCACCGGCCGGCCGCCGGCGCCGCGAATCGCCGCCACCAGCCGCGTATTGATCGCACCCGCCAGCACCGAGACGACGACATCGAGGGTGCGCTCGTCGGTGACGCGCAGGCCGTCGACCTGCTGCTTGGGGATCCCGGCAGTGGCGAGGGCTGCATCGATCTCGCGTCCCCCGCCATGGACGACCACAAGCGCCGACGTCCGCGCGAGTGCGGCGATCGCTTTGGCGATCCGCTGCACGTCCGTCGGCTGTTCGAGCAGCTCGCCGCCCAGCTTGAGGACCAGCGTCTTCTTCGAGGCGCGTTTCTTCACAGCAGACCCGCGCGCTCGTCGAGGCCGAGCACGAGGTTGAGATTCTGCACGCCCTGTCCGGCGGCGCCCTTGAGCAGGTTGTCGAGCACCGACACCAGCACCGCGCGGCCGGTCGCTTCATCGACCTTCCAGCCGATGTCGCAGAAGTTCGTGTAGGCGACGTGCTTGATTTCCGGCAGGGCCGCGCCCGTGAGGCGGACGAATGGCGCCTTTGCGTAGGCCCGCTCCAGCGCCTCGGCGACCTGCGCTTCGGTGGTGCCGCGGCGCAAGGTCACGTAGATCGTTTCAAGGATGCCGCGGTCGAGCGGCACGAGGTGCGGCACGAAGGTGACCGGACGCGCGAGCTCCTGCTCGATTTCCGCCGTGTGGCGGTGCGAGAAGATTCCGTACGCCGAAACGCTGCCGTGGTTCTCGGAGAAATGCGTCCGCTCGCTCGGCGTCTTCCCGGCGCCCGACACGCCCGACTTGGCGTCGACGACAACAGCGCCTTCGAGGAGGCCGGCGTCGGCAAGCGGCAGCAGCGCCAGCAGCGCAGCGGTCGGGTAGCAACCGGGACACGAGACCAGCTTGGCGTCGCGGATCGCGTCCGCATCCCGCTCGGGCAGGCCGTAGACCACTCCCGGAGGAAGCACGGTCGTCGCCGGATACCAGCGTTGCCGGTCGGCGTCGTTGCGAATGCGGAACGCTCCGGACAGGTCGATGACGCGGCCGCCGCGCTGCAGCAGGGCGGTGCCGATCTCGGCGGACGCCGCCTCGGGCAGCGCCAGGAACACGATGTCGGCCTCAGCGGCGAGCCGATCGACGTTCAGCGGCGTGACCTCGCCTTCCCAGATGCGCGCCAGCGCCGGCATCGGCCGCGGCGCGCTGGTCGCGCCCGACGACATCGCCGCGGTCAGCGTCACCGCCGGATGGCGCGCCAGCAGGCGCACCAGCTCCTGGCCGGCGTAGCCGGTGGCGCCGGCAATGGCCACGCGGGTGCGTGCCGCGGGGGCGGCGGGAGTCTGGTCGACGGGTCGAGGGGCTGCTATGGCCATTGTCTTGGTGTCAGGTGCAAAAGAATATTTATACAATCGGATGCATAAACAGTCAAGAGATGTTGTATTCTTGGAAGCTGGGTTGCTTGGTGGCTGCGTCGCTGGGGACGGTAGCTTGGGTCGTCCAAGTTCTTCCCAGCGACCCAGCTACCGAGCTACCCAGCAACCATATGAAAGCGCGCCGTCAGTCGGTCATTCTCGACCTCGTTCAGCGCGAGCCGGTGCGCAACCAGGAGCAGCTGCGGAAGCGTCTGCGCGCCGAGGGCTTCGACGTGACCCAGGCGACGCTGTCGCGCGACATCCGCGAGATGGGGCTGGTCAAGGGCGGCGAGAACGCCGCCTATCAATCGCCCGGACAGCCGGGCCGCAACGGCGACGCGGCCAAGTCGATGCTGCACCGGGCGCTTGGCGACTACCTGACCCGCGTTGACCGCGTGCAGCAGCTGGTGCTGCTGCGCACCGGGCCGGGACAGGCGCAGCTGCTCGGCGTCGCGCTCGACGGCGCGCGGCTTCCCGAGCTGGTCGGGACCATCGCCGGCGACGACACGATTCTCGCGATCGCCCGCGACGCACGACGGGCCCGGGCGCTGGTCAAGCGCCTCGAAGGGCTGGCAGGAGAGGGATGACCAACAGCAGACCACGGATCGTTCTCACTTATTCCGGCAGTCCGGCGGCCTCGGCCGCGGTGCAACAGCTCGCAGCCGTCCACGCGTCCGACGTCATCACGCTGACGCTGGATCTCGGCGCCGGCGGCGAGGTCCAGGAGATTCACGAGCGCGCCCTCGCCCTCGGCGCCGTGAGGGCGCACGTCCTCGACGTCCGTGAGGAATTTGCCGACGAATATCTGTTGCCGGCGCTGCAGGCCGGCACGCTCAGTGGTGGAGGCGAGACGATCGACGCACTCGCCCGGCCGCTGATTGCGAAGAAGCTGGTCGAGATTGCCCGCATCGAGCGCGCGAGCTCGGTGGCGCACAACGCACCAGCCGACGCCGGTCTCGACACGCTGATCCGTGCGCTGTCACCGGACCTGCAGGTCATCGCGGTGCCCAAAAGGTCTGACGCCGCCGCGGTCGCCGGCGCTCCCAGAAAGCCTGCTTCGGGCGTGGATAACGGCGCCGATGTCGAAATCACCTTCGACCGCGACATCCCCATCGCCATCAACGGCGTGCCGATGTCGCTCACCGAGCTGATCGAAAGCCTCACCGTGATTGCCGCTCAGCACGGGATCATCAGCACGGACGATTTCGCCGGTGCGCCGGCGATCGCGGTCCTGCAGGCCGCATTCGATGCACGCATCCGCGAACACGCAACCTGCATCGTTCGTTTGAAGCTGCAGCATGGCGTGACCACCGCGGCGGCCGTTCCGAATGCCGCGCTTGCGGCGCGAACCTCATGACGCTCTGGTCTGGACGATTCGACACAGCTCCGGATCCCGCGGCATTCGACTTCGGCATCTCCTTCGGATTCGATCGCGCGCTGTTCCCGGACGACGTGGCGGGCAGCATCGCGTGGGCCGAGGCGCTTGGCGCCGCCGGCGTGTTGTCCGCGGACGACGTGCGCGCCATCGTCTCGGGACTTCAGGCGATCCTCGAGGAAGGCCGCAAAGACCCGGCGTTTGTTGCCGGGCCGGATGAAGACGTGCACAGCTTCGTCGAGCGCAAGCTGGTCGAGCGGATCGGCGACGCGGGACGCCGGCTGCATACCGGCCGTTCGCGCAACGAGCAGGTGTCGCTCGACCTGCGTCTCTATCTGCGCCGCCGGATTCCCGCGCTGCAGCAGGCGCTGACGACGCTGATCGCCGCCTGCGCCGATCAGGCCGCCGAGTGCGGCGCGGCATTGATGCCTGCGTATACGCATCTCCGGCGAGCACAGCCAGTGCTGGTCGCGCATTTCTTCCTCTCGCACGCGGCGGCGTTGCGCCGCGACCATGCGCGCCTGGCCGCAGCTGCCGACGAGGCCGACGCGCTCACGCTCGGATCGGGAGCGGTCGCCGGAACCAGCTACGCGGTCGACACCGCCGTACTGGCGAAGAAACTCGGCTTCTCACGCATTGTCCGCAACAGCATCGACGCCTCGTCGGATCGCGACTTCGTCGCCTCGTTCCTCTACGCGACGTCGCTGGCAATGGTGCATCTCTCCCGCATTGCCGAAGACCTGATCATCTTCACCGGCGAAGAGCACGGCTTCTTCGATCTCGCCGACGCGTCGGCGACCGGCAGCAGCATGATGCCGCAGAAGAAGAATCCTGATCCGCTCGAGCTCGTGCGCGGCAAGACCGGCCGCGCGATCGGACGGTTGACCGGATGGCTCGCCACCATGAAGGGCCTGCCGAGCGGCTACAACAAGGATCTGCAGGAAGACAAAGAAGCGGTGTTCGACGCCGAGACGACGCTCGCCGTTTCGCTGGCCGCGGCGAATGCCGTGGTCTCGCGGCTCTCGCTCAACGTCGAACGTACCGGCACCGCCGCCTCGGGCCTCCTGCTCGCTACCGATGTCGCCGACTACCTGGTCTCGCGCGGGATGCCGTTCCGCCGTGCGCATGAAGTCGTCGGGGCGATGGTGCGGCGGCTGCTGGCCGAGGGGCGTGACTTCAGCAACCTGACCCTGGCCGAGTGGCGCGACGCGAGCGACATGTTCGGCGATGACGCGCCCGCAGCGGCCACCGCACTCGCCTCGGTGCAGGCCCGCAGGACGCCGCAATCCACGCATCCTGACGCCGTGCGCAGCTCGCTTGCGGAATGTCGTTCGTGGTTGGCTCAGGTCGGGAGTTAGTAGTAAACTCCCCACACCCTTCGCCTTTTTCAAGGCATCCCACCCGAAAGGTACGTACGGCTCCGGGGGAGTTCAATGCAGCAACGCCGGCTTCGGCTCGGTGACATTCTGGACGACTATTGTCCGCGTGAGCGCCGCATCACCAACCACGTGGTGGTGGCGATGATTGACGAAGACGTGAAGCAGACGCGCTGCTCCACGTGCGACGCCGACCACGAATACAAGCAGGGGAAAGCGCCTGCCCCGCGCCGCCGCAAGCCGGACGCATTGGTCGGCGAGATCGAAGGTGCACTGCGCCCGCGCGCCGCGGTCGAGGAGCCGGAGCTCGACGTCGATGAGGACGATCACGAAGACGGCGATCAGCCCGCGACCGCGGAATCGTTCGACATGCCGTTGGCCGCCGCGGGTGACCAGCACGGTGAGCGCGCGGTCGAGGATGCCGACGCCGACAACGAGCGCGGCCCCGCCGACGATGACGGTCCGGTGCACCGCCGCTTGATTCGTGCGACGCTGCCGCGGCAGGAAGGTCAGGTTCCCGAGCGCAAGGCCACCGATTTCACCGTGCGGCAACCGAGCAGCGGGCGAGGCGGTGGCGGTGGACGCGAGTTCGACGGCAACAAGCCCGGCTATCGTCCCAGCGGTCCTGGTGGTGGCGGCCCTGGCGGCGGCCGCGGGCGGCGTCCGATGCGCGCACAGGGCGGCGCTCCGGGCCAGCCACCGCGATTCGGATCTCGTCCAGGCTCTGGGGGCCAGGGCGGCCCTCGTCAAGGTCCAGGGCAGGGCCAGCGTCCTCCCGGTAATCGTCCCGGCGGTCCTGGTGGCAATCGTGGCGGCGGGCGCCCTCCCGGCCAGGGACGCGGACCGGGCGGCGGCGGTCGTAAGCGCGGGCCCCGATGACAGACTTCGCACGCAAGCACGGACTCATCGTCGGCGTCGCCAACAAACGATCGATCGCGTGGGCCATCGCGCAGGCAACCGCCAGCCGCGGCGCACGGCTCGCTCTCACCTACCAGGGACGATTCGAAGAACACGTCAACGAGCTCTCGCAGGGCCTCGGCGCCCCGGCGCTGGTACTGCCATGCGACGTGTCGTCGGATGCCGATATCGACGCGGTATTCGCGAAGGTCGATCAGGAATTCGGCGGCCTCGACTTCATCGTGCACGGCGCGGCGTTCGCCAATCGCGAAGACCTGATCTCCTCCTTCACCAGCACCAGCCGCGAGGGCTTTCGCACGGCCCTCGACATCTCCGCCTACTCACTGGTGGCGTTGGCGCGCGGCGGTGTTCCACTAATGGAGAAAAAGGGCGGCGGCAGCATCCTCACGCTGAGCTACCTCGGGGCCGAGCGCGTCTTCACCAACTACAACGTGATGGGTGTCGCGAAAGCCGCACTCGAAGCCTCGGTGCGGTATCTCGCCGCCGACCTGGGCCCCAAGAACATCCGCGTGAACGCCGTGTCGGCTGGACCCATTAAAACGCTCGCAGCCTCGGGAATCCCCGGTTTCTCCTCGATCCTGACGGTGTATCGCGACCGTGCGCCGCTGCGGCGCAGCGTCGAGACGGCCGAGGTCGGCGACGCAGGAGCGTTTCTGTTGAGTGACGCCGCCAGGGGCATTACCGGCGAAGTACTGATGGTCGACGCGGGATATCACGTCACGGGCATGTAGGTTGCACCCCTCCGGCGATCACGGAGGGCGGAATGCCTAAACTGAGCTATTGGAAGAATCTGGCGCTGGCGCTTGCGATTGCGGCGCCTATCGCGACCATCGGCTGCGGCAAGACAGTCGGTGAGGCCATCGACGACACCACCATCACCACCCGCGTCAAGACTTCGATGTTGAACGATCCCAGCGTCGGCGGCCTGCGGATCGACGTCGACACCTTCAAGGGCGTGGTCACGCTCTCGGGTCGCGTGAAGAGCCAGGCCGAACACGACCAGGCCATCGCCCTCGCCCGCATGATCAGCGGCGTCGTCGACGTGAAAGACGCCCTGCAGATCGTCCCGGAATAACGCCGGAGCTACTTGCCCCAGCGCTCGGTATGGATTTGCTGGGCGGGAACGCCCAGCGCCTCGAGCGTGGAGACCGACTCGCTGACCAGCGGCGTCGGTCCGCAGATGAAGCACAGGGTTGCCGTGGGCTCGTGTACGACCGCCTCGAAGTGGGCGCGGCCGATGCGTCCACGGCTTCCCGCCCACTCAGTGCTGTCGTCCCGCGTGACGGTGGGATGCAGCTCGATCCGCCCGGCGGCCTCGTGGCGCCGCAACTCCTCGATGAACGCGAACTCGTCGCCGCGTCGCGCGCTGTAGAGCAGCGAGATGGGCTGCGACAGGCCCGTCCGCAGGCTGTGATCGATCATCGCGTGCAGCGGCGCGATGCCGGTGCCGCCGGCGACAAACAGCAGCCACGATTCTTTCGGCTGGTCCGGAAACGTGAACGTGCCCATCGGACCTTCGAGATCGATGAGCGAGCCGACAGCGGCGCCGGCGAAATGCTCGCCGATGTCGCCGTTCTCTTCCGTCCCAATTAGCAACTCGAGATGGCCTGTTTCGCGCGCACGCTCCGGCGAGCATGCGATCGAATACGGTCGCCGCACGGCTTGGCCGTGCGCGCCGATCATCACCGCCTGTCCGGAAACAAACTCCAGCGGATGTTCACGGAGATCGAGCGTCATCAGCCGGGTGCGCGGCGTCACCGCGGCGATGTCGACGATGGGTACCGTGAGGTGGGGCACTGACGGATTATAGTGTTCGAGCAGATGGCAAATATTCTTCAGAATGTGCCGGCGGGCGAGCGGGTCGGCATCGCGTTCTCGGGCGGGCTCGACACCAGCGCCGCGCTGCACTGGATGCGCGCCAAAGGTGCGATTCCTTACGCCTACACCGCCAACCTCGGCCAGCCCGATGAACCCGACTACGACGACATTCCGCGGCGTGCGCTTCAGTACGGCGCCGAAAAGGCCCGCCTGATCGACTGCCGCGCCCAGTTGGTGCACGAAGGTCTCGCCGTGCTGCAGTGCGGCGCCTTCCACATCTCCACGGCCGGCGTCGCCTACTTCAACACCACGCCGATCGGCCGCGCCGTCACCGGCACGATGCTCGTCGTCGCGATGAAGGAAGACGACGTGAACATCTGGGGCGACGGGAGCACCTTCAAGGGCAATGACATCGAGCGCTTCTATCGCTATGGATTGCTCGCCAACCCGAGCCTGCGCATCTACAAGCCGTGGCTCGACCAGGCGTTCATCGACGAGCTCGGCGGGCGCGCCGAAATGTCGGAGTACATGCGGCAGGCCGGCCTGGTTTACAAGATGAGCGCCGAGAAGGCGTATTCGACCGACTCCAACATCCTCGGCGCGACGCACGAAGCCAAGGACCTGGAGCGTCTCGACACGGGCATCAAGATCGTCGAGCCGATCATGGGCGTCGCCTTCTGGAAAGACGACGTCGTCATCAAGCCGGAACAGATCACTATTCAGTTCGATGAAGGACATCCCGTCGCGCTGAACGGCAGGACGTTCGCCGATCCCGTCGAGCTGATGCTGGAGGCGAACCGCATCGGTGGACGGCATGGTCTCGGGATGAGCGACCAGATCGAGAACCGGATCATCGAAGCCAAGAGCCGCGGCATCTACGAGGCGCCGGGCATGGCGCTGCTGTTCATTGCCTATGAGCGGCTGATCACCGGCATCCACAACGAAGACACCATCGAGCAGTATCGCGACAACGGCCGCCGGCTTGGACGCCTGCTCTACCAGGGACGCTGGTTCGACTCGCAGGCGATGATGCTGCGCGAGACGGCGCAGCGCTGGGTGGCTCGCCTGGTGACCGGTGAAGTCACGATCGAGCTCCGTCGCGGCAACGACTACTCAATCCTCAACACGACCAGTCCGAACCTCACCTACAAGCCCGAGCGCCTCACCATGGAGAAAGGCGCGTCGGTGTTCTCGCCGCAGGACCGCATCGGGCAGTTGACGATGAGGAACCTGGATATCACCGACACCCGCGACAAGCTGATGACCTACGTGAAGGCTGGTCTGCTGGCGCCGCCGGTGGGCGCGGCGCTGCCGCAGCTGAAAGAGGCGGACGAGCCGGCCAAGAACGAGAAGAAGAAAAGCTGACGGCTCAGGACGCCGCGGAGTGCACGTCTACCGCCACGGGATTCGCCGCTTCGAGCTGGCGGGCGGGATCGGCTTTGCGAAGACTCTTGTCGAGGTACATCCGGCTGTCAGCCTTCGCCAGCAGCGATTCGTAGCTGTCGCCGTCGTGCGGGAACACCGCGGCGCCGGCGCTGATCGAGAGATGCAGGTGCAACTCGGGCTGCGGCTCGAAGATCACCCGATCGATGGCCGCTTGCAGCTCGACGCGCTTGTTTTCGGCCTCTTCGCGTCCGCAGCCGGAGAGGACGACGATGAACTCGTCCCCGGCGTAGCGCACGCAGATGTCATAGGGGCGAATCGTCGCGCGCAGCACCCGCGCGACTTCACGGAGCGCACGGTCGCCGATGTGATGTCCGTAGGTATCGTTGATTTCCTTGAACCCGTTCAGGTCCATCACCAGCAGCGATACTTCCGACTTGAGCCGGTCGGCGCGCGCGAGCTCGCGCGTGAGGTGCTGGAACATCGAGCGCGTGTTCGGCAGGCCCGTCAACGGATCGGTCAGCGAGTCGACCTGCGTCTGCTCGAAGACGATCGAGTTGTGAATCACGGCGGCGGCCTGCTCGCAGACACGATCGAGCAGGCGGCGATGATCGTCCCGGTAGAACCCTGCTTCGGTGTGATACACCGCCAGCGTTCCGATCAAACGCTCGCCGAAGATCAGCGGGCAAACCAGCGCTGACTCGAGCACCGTCGGCGCCTTCGAACCCATCGCCTCCATGTCGGCGCTCGGCCGTGCGTTGACCAGCGGACGGCGATTTCTCGCCACCCATCCAGTCAGTCCCTGACCGCTGCGCAGCGCCAGCTGCTGAATCAGCTCCGAATCGGTGCCGATCGCGAACCGGCACTGGAGCGTATCTGTCGAATCCGAGTAGAGAAAGAGCGCGCAGGCCGAATACGGCACCAGGTCCATCAGCTTCGACGAGATCAGGCCCATCGTGTCCGACACGCCAAGACTGGTGCCCATGGTCTGGGCGATCTGATAGAGCGCGTAAATTTCCTTGTGGGCCACGGCGATGTCTTCGAACACCGTCGCCTTCGGCCGTTCGCCCGCCACGCGCGAGCCAAGCGTGCGGACGCCTTCGCCGGTCTGCGGCGCGTGCGCCAGCCTCGGCGCGGTCTCGATGCGTTCGACCTCGGCGCGAAGCTGCGGCAGCGCCCTCACGAACGCATCGACCACGCGCGGGTCGAGCGCCTTGCCTGATTCCTGCTGAATCAGCGCGAGCGCCGCATCAGCGCTGATCGCTTTGTGATACGGCCGGTCCGACGTCAGCGCATCGAAGTAGTCGACGATGCAGAGGATGCGCGCGCCAAGCGGAATGTCATCTTCCTTGAGGCCGGCGGGATAGCCGCGGCCGTCCCAGCGCTCGTGGTGGCTGAGGATCAGCGGGGCGACTGGATAGGGAAATGGCACCGCGGCGAGGATGTCGGCGCCCACCTGCGGATGGATGCGAACCTTCTGGAATTCCTCCGCGGTGAGCGGCCCGGGCTTGGCGAGAATGTGCTCGGGCACGGCGAGCTTGCCGATGTCGTGGAGCAACGCGGCGGTCTTGACCGCGTGGATTTCGTCCTCCGACATCCCAAGCGTACGCGCGAGTCCGGTCGCGTAGGTCTGCACGCGGCGGATGTGATTCGGTGCGGTCTGATCCTTCGCATCGATCGCCAGCGCGAGCGCCTCCGTCGTCGCCAGGTGCAGCTCGGACATCCGCTGCGCGTTGCGGCGCTCTTCTTCGATCCGCCCGAGATACACCCTGTACGCGCTGTTCGCGAGTAGCAGGGACGCAGCCGTCAGCGGCAGCAGCCAGAGCGACGAGCCCGAGAGAGCCGTCGCCGCCATGACTGCGCATGCTGCGGCAATCGCGCCGCCCACGTAGATGCGGGCGGCGAGAGGGTGGTTCATGCCGATCCCTTACTTCGAGAGTTCAGGCAGCCAGATGATCGTGACGCGCGCGTTCATGTGAGTGTCCCTTCAGTTGATGCCGGTGACCGTCCGGCGGCGGTTGTCAGCGGGTGGCAGCGGCCAGAGAACCTGGTCAACCGTTCCCGTACTCCACACGATGTTGTCGTCGTTGCTCGTGCTCCAGACGATGTTGTCGTCGTCCTGCGTGCTCCACACGATGTTGTCGTCGTCCTGCGTACTCCACACGATGTTGTCATCGTTGGCGCCCCAGATCACGCCCTTGCAGTCAGCACCGCCACATCGCGTGCTCCACACGATGTTGGTGCTCCAGACGATGTTGTCGTCGTTGTTCGTGCTCCAGACGATGTTGTCGTCGTCCTGGGTGCTCCAGACGATGTTGTCGTCGCCGTGCGTGCTCCACACGATGTTGGTGCCCCAGACGGTGTTCTTCTTGGCGCGGGTGCTCCAGACGATGTTGGTGCTCCAGACGATGTTCGCGGCCTTGACGCCCCAGACCACCGGCGTGCCGCCCTTGAGCGCGTCGGCGCCCCAGGTGGTCGTCAGTGCCCAGGCGTTGCTCCCCGGCAGCGGGATGCCGCCGCCAACGCGCTTGTTGCCCCAGATGAAGGCTTCGCTCCAGGCGATTCGTTCGTTCTCGATGACGTCGCTCGCTTCGGGGATGCCGCCCTTCGGCGATTCGAAGAACCTGGCCATGCGCACGGCGCCGAGCGCATTGACCACGCCTGCGCCCTGAGCCAGGTACGATTCGCCCTCGCGCGCCTCCGCGGTGTATTGGAGGATCGCCTTGACGGCGTTCGGTGTGAGGTCGGGATTCTCCTCGAGCATCAGCGCGATCGTTCCCGCGACCACCGGCGCCGCCATGCTGGTGCCGCTCATGCTCAGGTAAGGCATGTACGGCGTCTGGCGCGTGCCGTTCAGGAGATAGCTGGAGTACTGCGAATACAGCGTGCTGTGCGGATCCGACAGTGACTCGATGCCCACGCCGAACGCGAGGATGTCGGGCTTGGCGGCAAAGTCGATCCAGGTTGGACCACGCGAGCTGAATCGCGCGCGCACGTCGTCGCTGCGCTTGGCGGTGCCCTGGTGGCTTTCTGCTCCGACCGTCAACACCCACGGCGCATTGCCCGGGCAGGTGATGCCGCCCCACTGCAGCTCGCCTTCGTCGTTGGTGCCGATGTTGCCGGCGGCGGCGACGACCACGATGCCGGCGTCCACGGCTCGCTTTGCCGCCCGGGCAAGCGGGTCGGTCTTGTACGACTCGAATACGCCCGACGCCACCGAGAGATTGATGATCCGGATGTTGAAGCGGTCCTTGACTGCGATCGCGTAATCGATCGCCGCGATCACGTCGCTGATGTAGCCGTGCCCTTCGGCGTCGAGGACCTTGAGACCGATCAGGTTGGCCTTGGGCGCGATGCCGGCGCGTCTGCCGTCGGAATCGAAGCCGTTGCCGGCGATGATCCCCGCGACGTGCGTGCCGTGGCCGAACTCGTCGAACGGCTGCTCCGATGTCCAGAGCCTCGGACTGGTCTCGTGCGTGAAGTCCCGGAAATGGACGACGCGCGGATCGAGCCGCGGCTGTTTCGATCCGGCGAGGTAGAGGTCGTCGTGCCATGCGGTGATGCCCGAGTCGATCACCGCGATGCCGACGCCGTTGCCGGTGAGCTTGAATTGCTCGCGCGCCAGCGTCGACGCAATCGCAGCGCCGGTGCGTTCGAGCGTGGCAAACGTGTCGCGGTCTGGCCCGATCCACTGCACCTGGGGATCGCTGGCGAGGGTCGCGAGCGCGGCGTTGTCTATTTCGGCGGCCTGCGCATGGCCCTCGTCGAGCTGCCGTCCGGCAATGCCGCGATTGCGCGTAATCACGCGCGTGTCTGGCGTGCCCCGGAACTCGACGATCACGCGAGAGCGCCCGGAGAGCTGCCGCGACTGCACGCGCAACAGCGGGTCGAGATTGGTCGTTGGCTGGGCCCAGGCGGAGGGCGAGCCAATGGCTATGAGCACGGCGGCCACGAGAAGCGCCTGGGCCACCATTCGGGGGAGTGGTTGGGTAGGCATAGGGAAGCGGATCCAGTTTCGCAAAAGCTCTGCCGTGAGCATGTGTCGACTCCGGAGAAACCCCTAAGGGTCTAAGAGGAGAGAGGTTACTTCGGTGCGCGGGGGGAGGGGGTCAAGATTTGCGCGTGCAATTCAGGGCAAGCCGTGTGCAGAAACTGCACAGTCTGTTGCCCGTTTTGTAGGTGCAAACTACTGACTCTGTAGGACAACCGGGGTTGGTGAGGGCACCTCGGGCCTATGCCCTGCTGCGGATCGAGCGCGTTTCGTGTTCCAGACTGTACTCAACGATCTTTCGGTACAGCGTTCCGCGGCTGATTTCGAGCACCTTCGCCGCCTCCTTCTTGTTCCACCCCGTGGCCTCCAGCGCCCGCATGATGTGGGCGCGTTCAGCCTCTCGGAGTGTCGGAAGCCGGGGCGGAGCGTCGGAGGGCCGACCCGTATTGGCGTGCAGGAACTCGACGTCGGTGTCGCGGATGACGCGCCCCGGCGCCGAGAGCGCGGCGCGTGACACGGTGCTTTCGAGCTCGCGGATGTTGCCGGGCCACGAGTATTGCTGCAGCAGCGTCATCGCCTCGGATGAGAGCGTCTTGGCGTCGAGCGGCAGGCCGTTGGTCGTGCAATACCGCGCCAGGAATCGTGACGCGAGCACGGGAATGTCGATCGGGCGCTCGCGCAGCGACGGCAGCCGGATCGCGAACGCGTTGACGCGGTAGTAGAGATCCTCGCGGAAGCGCGCGTCGCGCACGAACAAGTCGAGCGGACGATTCGACGCCGAGATCAGCCGGAAATCGACCTCCACGGATTTCTGCCCGCCGAGGCGTTCGAAGCGGTGGTCTTCGAGCACGCGCAGGAGCTTTGCCTGGGCGACGAGCGAGAGATCGCCGATTTCGTCGAGGAAGAGCGTGCCGCGATCAGCCAGCTCCAGGCGCCCTGGCTTGCGATCGTGCGCGCCGGTGAACGCGCCCTTCTCGTATCCGAAGATCTCCGACTCGAAGAGCGTGTCGGGCAGCGCCGCGCAGTTGACCGCCTGGAACTTCTCGTTGCCGCGCCGGCTGAGCTCGTGAATCATCCGCGCCACGACTTCCTTGCCCGAGCCGGTCGGGCCGAGGATGAGCACCGAGATGTCCGACTTGGCGGCGGTGCGAATCCACTCGAAGACGATCAGCATCTTCTCGTCGCGGCCGATCATTTCGCGGAATCGCTGTACCGACGGCGCCTGGTCTTCTGTGCTGATCGTCGCGCGCCGCTCGAGAAATGCGTCGAGCAGCTGGGCGACGACGTCGCGCTCGGGGCGCTGGGAGCCGTAACGGGGAGGCGGTCCGATTTCGCGGCGGGCGACGCCGAACTCGACCAGTTCCCGGAGGCAATTGTCGACGTCGAGCCGCATGCGGCCGAAGGTCGACATCAGGGAGTCGACGTCGAAGGTCTCCTGCGGCCGAGCGCTGAGAAACCGCAGCAATCCGGCGCGCAGCGGCGATTGGACGAGCGTGCGGAAGCGCGAGTCGACATCGGCCGGTGGGTCCGGCCGGGCGGCCGCGGGTGCGGCTCGGCGAGAGGTAACAGTCAGGTCGTCTACCGACATCAGGCCTTACGTCGGGTTATCGGCGGGACCGTCGCCGGACGACAGCCGGGAGGGGATAGGGATGGCCCGCGGAATGCTAAAGTAGCCGCCGTGCCCCACCGTGCTCCAGGCGCGCCGCAAGGCCGTCGCGCCGGCCATCTTTCAGGCAAGCCAATCCGCTATTACCGCCCGACGGGCAGCGCCGACATCCGGCATCTCATCGATGAGGGCTTCCAGGCGTTCAACGCCGCCCGGCTCGGCGAGGCGTGCCGCATCTTCACGGACAAGATGCTGCTGCCCGAACACGACACGACCATCGGACTGACCATCGCCGGCGCGCTGACCCCGGCCGGCCTGGGTGGCTGTGTGGTCGAGCTGATGGAGCGGGGGCTGGTCGATTTCATCATCAGCACCGGCGCCAACCTGTACCACGACCTCCACTACGCGCTGAACTTCACGCTGCACCGCGGATCGCCGTTCGTCAACGACGTCGAGCTGTACGAAGACGGCGTCATCCGCATCTACGACGTGCTGTTTCCCGCGACTGTGCTGCTCGAGACCGACCTCTACATCCGCGAGTTCCTGGTCCGCTCCGGCATGAACGGACCCGTGTCGACCGCGGAGCTGCACTACGCGCTCGGCAAAGACCTGATGGAGCGGCAGCCTGGCTGCGAGCAGTACTCGATCGTCGCCGCCGCCGCGGCGACCGGTGTGCCGGTGTTCACCTCGTCGCCCGGCGACAGCTCGATCGGTATGAACATCGCCTATCACGAGCTGATGAACGACAGCCGCCTGATGATCGATCCCAACAAGGACGTCAACGAGGTGTGCGCGTTCATCCTGGCGGGCAAGAAGAACGGCTGCGTGATTCTCGGCGGCGGCTCGCCGAAGAACTTCTACCTGCAGGGCCAGCCCACGCTGTGGGAGGTCTACGGCATCCCGAAGGGCGGCAACGATTACTTCATCCAGATCACCACCGACTCGGTGGTGTGGGGAGGCCTGTCGGGCGCCACGCCGGCCGAAGCCGTGAGCTGGGGCAAGGTCAATCCCGGCGTGCTGCCGGATACGTGCGTGGCGTATTGCGACTCGACGATCGCGTTTCCGCTCTTCTGCGAGTACGCGGTGGGCTCCGAGCACTCGCGGCGGCCGCGCAAGGAGCTGGTGCACAAGCGCGACGCCCTGGTCGCGACGCTCAAGCAGGAGGCGAAGGCCGCGACGCGCGAGCATCCCGAGCCGGACGATCCGGTGGACACCATGCCCGACCTGGAGCGGCATCGGTAATGGGCACGCTGGCGTCGGAGCTTGGACCGCACGCCGAGCGCATCGCCGGCCAGCCGCGCCTCTACGTCGACGCCAACGTCCCCGCCGGTCTTGTCGCGTTCATGCGCACGCGGCTGCAATGGGACGTGCTGTTCGTGATCGAACACGACGACCTTCGCCGCGCACGCGACTACGAGCATTACTGTCTCGCCCGTGAGCTCCGCCGCACGCTCATTACCTTCGACCGCGACTACCTCGACGATCGCAAGTTTCCAATGCCCGAAAGCGGCGGCGTGATCGTGCTCTCCGCACCCGAAGAACGCGGTTACATCAAGCTGCTGCAGCGTCTCGACTCCGAACTGTTCCACTCGGAACGTGAGCGGCCGCTCGAAGGTCGCAAGCTCCATGTGCACGTCGACTGGACCGGCGGCGCTACAATTCACCCGTGATCCTCGGCCTTGAAGTGCGCGACGGCGCCGTGATGGCCGTCACCGCCGACGACAACGGCGCGGTCGTGAGCCGCGCGGTGCAGAACGGCATTGGCGCGGCTTCCGCCGCGGACGCCGTGCGCGCGGCGGGCGGAGCCGGATCGACCGGCCTGGGCGTTGCGGTCAGAGACGTGCGCGACCCCCTCTTTTCAGAAGCCATCACCGCTGCCGCCGGCGCGGCTGGGGTGCACGCCTCGCCGCGAGTGGTGACGCGCGGAACGGCAGTCGCGCTCGCGGAGCAGTGGTCCGGGGCAGCGCGTGGCGGCAGGCATGTGGTGGCGCTGACCGTGTCGGATTGCGTCCTTGCCGGCATTGTGTTCGATGGCCGTCCATTCGAAGGCGCGCATGGGCTCGCCGGTGCGGCGGGATGGCTCGCCCTCAATCCGGTCGAGCGCGAGGACTATCGCAAGCTCGGGTGTCTCGAGGCTGAAATCGGCGTGGCCGGCATCGTGAGACGGCTGGTGTGGCGTCTCAAGGCCGGCGATATGTCGCGCGTGCTCGAGATGGCCGGCGGCGACATGTCTGCGATCACCGTGCGGCAGATTTGCGATGCCGCGCGCGCGGGCGACGGCGTCGCGATCTCTGTCGTGCGCGACACAGCGCGCTACATCGGCATGGCCATCGGCAATCTGGTGTCCGTCGTCGATCCCGACGTCGTGATTCTCGGCGGCCTGATGGCGGAAGCGGCCGACCTGCTGCTCGAGCCGGCGCGCACCGAGGCGGTGAGGCGGATGCCGGCCGCGGCCGCCGACGCGGTGCGGATTGCGGCCGCGACGCTGGGCGAAGACGGCGCCGCGCTTGGCGCCGCTCGCGCGGCGATGGTCGCGACATGATCGTTCTCGCCGGCGGCGACATTGTCCTGCCGGATCGCATCCTCACCAGCGCCTCGCTCATCATCGACAGCACGCGCATTGGGTCCATCGAGCCGACGACTCGCGTCGACGCCACGGGCGCGACCATCGTCGACGCCACCGACTGCTACGTCGTTCCCGGATTCATCGACGTTCATGTCCACGGCATAGAAGGACACGACACACTTGATGGCGGCTCGGCGATCGCCGAGATCGCGTCACGCCTGCCACGCTACGGCGTGACCGCGTTCTGCCCGACGACCGTTGCATGCGCTCCGAAGGAGCTCCGAGCTGTGCTCGCGCAGGTCAAGGCCGCGCGCGCGTCACGGCCTGAAGGCAGCGCGCGAGTGCTGCCGGCGCACCTCGAGAGCAACTTCATCAATCCTGAGTACCGCGGTGCCCAACCCATCGGCTGCCTGCGGTCTCCGATCGCGGACCCTAAAGGTCCGCGCCGCATCGAACAAGGAGATCCACATGATGCGGCGCGGGCCTTTACGGCCCGCGAAGGCGACTTCACCGCCAACGACATCCTGCAGGTGATTCGCTCGTCGCGTTCCGACGTCGGCATCGTCACCCTCGCGCCCGAATTGCCCGGCGGCATCGAGCTGGTTCGATCGCTCGTCACCGCGGGTCATCTCGTGTCGATCGGTCACACCGGCGCCAACTTCGATGAAACCATCGCGGCGATCGAAGCCGGGGCCAGTCATGCGACGCATCTTTTCAACCGCATGACGCCGATGACGCACCGGGAGCCGGGGGTGGTCGCGGCGCTGCTGTCACGCCAGGATGTCGCCGCCGAGTTGATTTGCGACGGCTATCACGTGCACCCCGCGATGTGCCGCCTCGCGATCACCGCCAAAGGCGTGGACGGCATCATGGCGATCACCGATGGCACCGGCGGCTCCGGGCTCCCCGTCGGCTCCACCGCGCGACTGGGCGGCCGCACGATCCGCGTCAGCGAACATGGCGCGCTGCTCGAGGACGGCACGCTGGCCGGGAGCACGTTGACGATGGATCGGGCGTTTGAGGCGATCGTGTCGCGCTTCGAGTTTTCGATCGTGGAAGCAGCGACGCTGTGCTCGATGACGCCCGCGCGTCAGCTCGCGTTGGCGGGATTCGGATTTATCGCCGAAGGCGCGGTGGCCGATCTGGTTGTGCTCGACCGCGGCTTCCGCGTCGTCCGCACGTTCATCGACGGCCGCGAGGTTTACCGCAACGGCGGCGTCGCGTAGGTCGTTGGATCGGTCACACCGGCCTCGTTGAACGCGTCGCGGCGCTCGCGACACTTGCTGCACTGCCCGCAGTGAAGACCGTTTCGCGGGTTCATGCACGACAGGGTGAGCTCCAGCGGAACCCCGAGTTCGACACCCAGCCGGATCACATCGCTCTTCTCCATCGTCACAAACGGCGTCTTGATGTCGATCGGATGCGCGAGGCCGAGCGATAGCGCGCGTGCCATGGTGTCGAAGAATTGTGGCGTGGCGTCTGGAAACGGATTGCCAGCAAGCGGGCCGATCGCCAGCGCCGTGACGTGCTGCTGGGCGCAGTAAATCGCCGCCTTCGTCAGCAGCATGATGTTGCGTCCGGTCAGGTAGACGTCTTCGTCGGGTGTGTCGAATGCCGGCGGCTCGCCGCGCAGCGCCCAGTGCGTCGCCGGATACAGATCGCGCGCGGTGAAGGTGAGCCGCGCCACCGGTTCGCACGAGCGGTACGGATCGGTCGCGAGCAGCCGATCGAGCGCCGCCAGCTCCTCGGCTTCCCACGCGAGTCCGGTGCTCACGTAGATCGGCTGGACCTGCGCCGTCCGCGCCTCCGAAGCCGCGAGCACGGCGCTGTCGAGCCCGGCTGAAAGGAGCACCGCGATTGGCGGTTGGCCGTTGGGAGTTGGGAGTTTCGGCGTGGGCATTGGGAGTTGGGAGTTGTCGCCGTTAAGATTACAAACTATGTACTCGGTCACCAAGCGCATCGACTTCTGCTACGGGCACCGCCTGCTCGACTACGACGGCATCTGCAAGCATCCCCACGGGCACAACGCCGTGGCCGAGATCGAAGTCCGCAACGACGCGCTCGACAAGCGGAACATGGTCGCCGACTTCAGCGACATCAAGCGCATCGTCAAGGGCTGGATCGACCGCGAGCTCGATCACAAGATGATTCTGCGGCGCGACGATCCGCTGGTGCCGCTGCTGCAGTCGGCCGGTGAGCCGATGTATCTGGTCGACAGCAATCCGACCGTCGAGCGGATCGCTCGACTGATCTTCGACATTTCGCGCGAGCAGGGACTGCCCGTGGTGCGCGTCACCGTCTGGGAGACGCCGACGTCATGGGCGACCTACACCGACTGATTGCGTTCGACCTCGACGGCACGCTGATCGATTCGCGCCGCGATCTCGCCGACTCGGCGAACCAGCTTCTTGGCGAGCTCGGTGCGCCGCCACTTCCCGAGGATGCGATTGGCCGGATGGTCGGCGAAGGCGCGCGGGTGCTGGTGCAGCGGGCGCTGGCGGCCGCGCGGCTGACCGAAACGCCGGGCGCCGTGCCGCGGTTCCTGGAAATCTACGACACCCGTCTCCTCAACCACACCCGGATGTACGAAGGCGTCGCCGATGCGGTACGTCTCGCTCGTCGCCAAGCGCGGGTGGCGGTGCTCACCAACAAACCCGCGAAACCAAGCGAGAGAATTCTCGAGGCGCTCGGCATCAGGGATTTATTCGAGGACGTGGTCGGCGGTGACAGTCCTCTCGGCCGCAAGCCGGAACCCGCTGCACTCCTTGAACTGATGACACGCGCCGGCGCCACGACCGAGACGACGCTCATGGTTGGCGATTCAGCGATCGATCACGAAACCGCGCGCCGTGCGTCCGTGCGCTGCTGCTTGACTGCCTACGGGTATGGGTATGAGACATTTCCCGCCGAGCGTTTGACCGGTGAGGAATGGATCGTGCGGTCGGCCGCGGAGCTGTGCGCCGCGATCGAGCGCTTCAGCGCGTGAACGAGATCTCGTAAGAGAAATATCCGAAGACACCCAGACTGTTCGACCCCGACGAGAACGACGCGGGTAACGCGAAGCCGACGATCGTTTGCGCATCTCCCGCGTCCCACCCGGTGCGGAACCCTGGTGAAATCGTCAGCACCGCGTCGCGCCTGGTCGTCGTGCCGTCGACGCTCTCTTCCCAGGCCACTACTGATTCGAGCATCAGGTTGAACATCGGCTTCGCGCGCCAGATCGCGCTCGCCGCCAACTGAGGCGTGAAGAGGTTGTACTCGCCGCTGCCGTCTTTCGCGGACGGAAGATGCGTGAACCCCGCGTTCCAATGCAGGTAGGTGTCGTTGAACTGCTTGCTGAAGGGGAGGTTCACCTGCCAGCCGACGTTACCGTTGCCCAGCCCTCGAGATGAATTCCCGCTCGGTACGAGCAGCGACAGGCGCGGCGAGAACGCGGGTCTCGACGCGGTTTCGAGCCACGCTTGCAGGCGGTAGTTCAACGCGGCATCACCGACGCCGATCGCGTCACCGGCCGTGCCGAACGGCAGCGTGTACGAGAGCTGGTGCGTCTGTGAAAAGAGCGGCCACTCCTGCGTGACACCCGCCTCCCATTCACCGTTGTCGGCGTGCACGCCGAAGATGCTTTGAAAGATTCCCGCTTCCTGGTTGAAGGCTTCTTCAACGAAGAACGAGTTGTCGAGGATCTCGAACGGACGTGCACGGTCGACGGCTGCCGGCTGGGCCAGCGCCGGCGAACACAGCATCAGCACGATTAGCACCGCACGCGCGACCTGCACGAGGAGCTTCGACGCGGCGCGCGTGCCGATGGTGATGCGGCCTTCATTCTTCCCGCGGACGCTGACGCTGTCTGACGCGGTGTCGCGCGCTTCGACCTCGATCGATTCTCCCGGCTTGAGGTTGTGGCTCTCGATGAATTGCAGAAACGACCTGTCCTGATCGAGGACGCGCGTCACCACAACCGGCGTGCGAAGCGGGCAGGTGAGCAGGTTCTGTGCCTCCTGCGTTTTGACGACGCCCTGGGGATCTGGAATCGGATCGCCGTGGGGATCCGCTTCCGGCCGTCCGAGCATTTCATCCATCCGATCGATCAGCCGATCGGACACCACGTGCTCGAGGAGCTCGGCTTCGTCGTGCACCTCGTCCCACCGCAGGCCCATGACCTGCACCAGGAACAACTCCACCAGCCGGTGGCGCCGCAGGACGAGCGCGGCGAGCTTTTCGCCGGCCGCCGTCAGCCTGACGCCCGAATAGGGTTCGTATTCCACCAGTCCCGACTCGGCGAGCGTTTTCACCATCGTCGTGGCGGTGCCGGGGGCGATGCCAAGCGATGCGGCCAGTTGCCCCATTGGCAGGAGCCGTTCGGGGACCGGGAGCGCTGTAGCGCCTAAATAGATAGCTTTCAGGTAGTTTTCGACAGTGCTGGACGGCAGCATTGCGTGAGTGTATCTGAATTTGTGACGCCAAAAACTTGACTTTCGGTAAGCCATAGAAGTAATTTCGGCGAGTCAAATTTTGAGTGATCAAAATAACGTTCCTATGGCGACAGAAAGTTCCGTGACCACCGCGCCGCCTTCCGGCAAGGGGTGGGCGCGGCCGTCAAGCTCGGTCAGCCTGCGCGAAGTGCACGGGTCGATCGCGATTCCCGCCGGTGCCGGATTCTGGAAAAAGCTCTTCGCGTTTGCCGGACCTGGGTACCTGGTCGCGGTCGGCTATATGGACCCGGGCAACTGGGCCACCGATCTGGCGGGCGGCGCGCGCTACGGCTACACGCTGCTCAGCGTGATCCTCATTTCCAACCTGATGGCGATCCTGCTGCAGGCGCTCGCGGTGCGGCTCGGCATCGCCAGCGGCCGCGACCTTGCGCAGGCATGCCGCGACAGCTACTCATGGCCGGTCACGATCTTTCTGTGGATCCTGTGTGAGATCGCGATCGCGGCGTGCGACCTTGCGGAAGTCATCGGCGCGGCGATCGCGCTGAACCTGCTGTTTGGCCTGCCGCTGATCTGGGGCGTGTCGCTGACGGCGCTCGACGTGCTGATCGTGCTCTTCCTGCAGCACAAGGGCTTCCGCTATGTCGAGGCGCTGGTGATTGCGTTGATCGTCGCGATCGCGGCGTGCTTCGCGGTGGAGTTGCTGCTGGCGCGGCCCGACATGGGCGACGTGATGATTGGATTCATCCCGCGGGGTGAGATTCTCGCCAATCCCGACATGCTCTACATCGCGCTCGGCATTCTCGGCGCGACCGTAATGCCGCACAACCTCTACCTCCATTCGTCTATCGTCCAGACGCGGCGGTACCTCGACACGCACGTCGGCAAGACCGAGGCGATCCGGTTTGCGTCGATCGATTCCTCGGTGGCGTTGATGTCGGCGCTCTTCATCAACGCCGCGATCCTGATCATGTCGGCTGCGGCATTCCACGGATCGGGCAACGAGGGAGTCGCCGACATCGGCGATGCCTATAAGCTCCTGTCACCGCTCCTTGGCACCAGCGCTGCCGGCGTCCTGTTCGCGATTGCGCTGCTGTGCTCGGGCCAGAACGCGACGCTGACCGGCACGCTCGCGGGTCAGATCGTGATGGAGGGGTTCGTCAACATCCGTCTCCGTCCGTGGCTGCGGCGCCTGATCACGCGCCTGGTCGCGATCATCCCGGCGATCGTCACCGTCGCGCTCTATGGCGAGCAGGGGACCGGCGCACTGCTCATCCTCAGCCAGGTGATTTTGAGCCTGCAGCTCTCGTTTGCGGTGTTCCCGCTGGTGAGTTTCACGTCGAATCGCGCCAAGATGGGCGACCTTGTCGCGCCGATGTGGATGGTGGTGCTGGCGTGGACGGTCGCGGTTATCATTGCGGCCCTGAACGCCTGGCTCCTGTACACGACGATTTTCTAAACCATGTATCGCCGCATCCTGGTCGCGATTGAGAACTCGCCTGCGGATCAGGCGATTCTCGCCCACGTCACCACGCTCGCTCTTCAGACGGGCGCGGAGCTGTTGCTGGTTCACGTCGCTGACGGCTTCGCGGCACGCCACTTCGACGATCTTGGCCTGCGTGAGTCGGACGAAATGAAAGGCGACAGGACCTACCTCGACGGCCTGGCGGCCTCGCTTGAAGCGCGGTCGGTGCCTGTCTCCACCGAGTTGGCGATGGGCGACCCGGCCACCGAGCTGATTCGCCTGGCGCAGGAGCGGGACGTCGATCTGATCGCCATGTCGACCCACGGCCACCGGTTCATCAACGATCTGATCCGGGGCACGACCGTCGATAAAGTCAGGCATCTCGTGAAGATCCCGGTGCTGCTGCTGCGCGCGCAGTCGGCGTGAGCGCAGTCGAAGCGTGACGCTTCGCGCGACCATCTCCACTCCCGAAGGCAAGCAGCGCTACGTCAGGCGGCTGTTCGCGACCATCGCTGACCGCTACGATTTCATCACCCGCTTTCTTTCCTACGGGCAGGACCGGCGCTGGAAGCGACGCCTCATCGAGCGTGCGCAGATCACACCGGGCGATCGCGTGCTCGATCTGGCGTGTGGTACCGGCGATCTGTTGTTTGCATCCGCCGCGCGGGCGCGCTCGGCGGTCGGCCTCGATCTCACGCATCGCATGCTGCAGCTGGCGGCGGCTCGATCCAGATCTGCTCGAGGCGGCGTCGGCGTTCACGGCCCGCGGTTGATCACCGGCGACATGCTCGCGCTTCCGTTCGCTGCGTCTCGCTTTGATGTGGTGACGATTGGCTACGGCTTGAGGAACGTCCCCGACATCGAGCGCGCGATCGCCGAGATCCATCGCGTGCTTGCCGACGGTGGGCGGATGCTGTCTCTGGACTTCAACAGGCCGACCAACGCGCTGATGCGGGCCGCCTATCTGACCTACCTGACCGTCGTCGGATCCGCGCTGGGTCTTGCGCTACACGGCGATCCCGACACCTACCGATACATCCCCGAGTCGATTCGTGTGTATCCCGGCGCGGCGGGTGTGGCCAGGCTACTCGAGCGCCACGGCTTCGCGGACGTCGAAGTGATTCCGCTGCTCGGCGGGTTGATGGCGATTCACGTGGCACGCAAACGCGCTATTTCTGGAGCCACGGTTCAAGGACGCTGAGGAGAAACTCCAGCAGTTCCTCGTCCGTGATCGTGTCTGGCGACGCGCCAGGCTTGATTGGCTTCTCCTCGTCCAGCGTGCGCGATCCGCGCGTGCGGCTGATGCGGACGATGGCCTGCGGGCGCTCGCCGGTGTCGTCAAGCGCGAACTCAATGTAGTCGTCTCGACCCCGATCAGACGCGAGGCGCAGTCCATTGCCGGGGGTAAACACCGTGAAGGCGTAGCCCTCGACTTTCAGCGCATTGGCTACCTGACGCACCAGTGGGGTGGCCACCTCATCGAGAAAGCGCTGATAGGCGCGCTCCGCCTCAGCTGCCTGCTGGCGCCGCTGCTGCGCATGATCCCGTGCATCGTCTATCGCACGCCTCAACCGATTGCGAACCTGGGAGACTTCCACGGTCATAATTGTAGTCGTGCCCCAACTTCCCACGCGCAGCCGGCGTCGAAACCATATGACCCGATTGATGCTCGCTCTCATGCTCCTCATGCCCGGGCTCGCCGCGGCGCAGCAGACGCCCGCGCGCGAAGAGCCGGTGGTGGTGACGTCTGGCGAAGGTGTCGTGCAGGCCGTGCCCGACCGGGCATGGATAACCATCAGCGCCGAATCGCGCGGATCCAATCCGCGAGAGGCGCAGCGCCGCAACACCGAGGCGATGACCCCAGTGCAGGAGAAGCTCCGCGCCGCCGGCATTCCGGCCGAGGCCATTCGCACCGTCGGCTACGACCTGCAGCAGGAATGGGACTTCGTGAACAACAAGCGGGTGTCGCGCGGCTACGTTGCGCGCAACACCATCGATGTTCGCGTCGACGCGATCGATCGCGTCGGTGAGCTGCTGGAGCTTGCGGTCGGCACCGGTGCGACCTCGGTCGGTGGCATCCGCTTCGATCTGAAGGATCGCGGCAAGCTCGAGCGCGAGGCGCTGCGGCTTGCCGTCTCCGACGCCCGTGCCCGTGCCGATGCCGCGGCCGCCGGTGCCGGCCGCACCATCGATCGGGTGATGCGGATCGAGGAACACGGCATCTCCTCGCCGCCGATCATGATGTCGCGCGCGACCTTCTCGAAGGAGGCGGCGCAGGCCGATTCACCGCCGATTTCCGCAGGTCAAATCGAGTTGCGGGCACAGGTGACGCTTACCGCGGTTCTCAAGTAATCTGTCGCCCTTGTGATCGACTACGCGAAGGCGCGGCGGCTGCTGTCGCGGCGCGACCCGATTCTTCGTGACCTGATGCGCCGCCAGGGCGCCTGTGGGCTGGCCAAGGCGCAGCACACCGATCCGTTCATCGCGCTCGTGCACGCCATCATTTCGCAGCAGCTCGCGACCCGCGCCGCGGCGACGATCGCCGCCCGCTTCGACGCGCTGTTCGACGAGAGCGGCCCGACGCCGGCGAAGGTGCGCGCGATCAGCGACGAGCGGCTGCGCGCCGTTGGCTTGAGCGGACAGAAGCTCGCCTACATCCGCGATCTCTGCGTGCACATCGAAGACGGGTCGTTGCCGCTCGACGCGCTCGATCGCATGTCGGACGACGAGGTGATCGAGGCGCTGACGCGGGTCAAGGGCATCGGCCGCTGGACTGCAGAAATGTTTCTGATGTTCCGGCTGCACCGGCCCGACGTCCTCCCAGTGGGGGACCTTGGCATCGTCAAAGCCATTCAGAAGGCTTACGGGTTGCGCAAAGTGCCGACCGCGGATCGCATGGTTCGCATCGGTGAGTCGTGGCGTCCGTATCGTTCGGTCGCGTGCTGGTATCTGTGGGCGAGTCTGCAAAACGCCCCGATGAAAGAGTGATGTGATGAACAAACGCGTTCTTCCGCTGCTGTTGGTGCTGACCCTGGTGATCGCCGCGCTGACCACCCTGCTCGCGCAGAATCGTCAGGCCAGCGCCGCGAACGACATCCCGCGGCTGCCGTTCCAGACGTTCACGCTGTCCAACGGCCTCAAGGTGATCGTGAGCCAGGACCGCCGTTTGCCTCTGACCGCCGTGAACCTCTGGTACCACGTCGGGCCGGCCAACGAGGAGCCAGGCCGCACCGGTTTCGCGCATCTCTTCGAGCACCTGATGTTCCAGGGCTCCAAGCACACGCCTCCTGACTCGCATTTCCCGATGCTCGAGGCCGCCGGCGCCACCGACATCAATGGAACCACCGACTACGACCGCACCAATTACTTCGAGACGGTGCCGTCGAATCAACTCGAGCTGGCGCTGTGGATTGAATCGGACCGGATGGGATACCTGCTCGACACCGTCGACCAGGCGGCCCTCTCGAATCAGCAGGACGTCGTCCGCAACGAGCGGCGGCAGAGCGTCGAGAATCAGCCGTACGGCATCGCCGAAGAAGCAGTCGTGCAGCTGCTCTATCCGAAGGGGCATCCCTACTACGCGAGCGTCATCGGCTCGCACGAGGACATTCAGGCGGTCAAGCTCGATGACGTGAAGCGCTTCTTCAAGCAGTACTACGCGCCCAACAACGCGAGTCTCGCGATCGTCGGTGACGTCGATCCGGCGCAGGTGCGGCCGCTGGTCGAGAAGTACTTCGGATCGCTGAAGCGCGGCGCGCCGGTGCCGCCGATCAAGGCGGAGACGCCGAAGATTACGTCGGAGCGCCGCAAGACGGTTGAGGATCGCGTCGAGTTGCCGCGCGTCTACATGGCGTGGCTGACGTCGCCAATCTTCAAGCCCGGTGACGCCGATGCGGACATCGCGGCCGGCATCCTCGGCGGCGGACGGTCGAGCCGCCTCTATAAGAAGCTGGTCTACGAGAAGCAGATCGCGCAGGACGTCAACGTCGGGCAGCAGTCATTGATCCTCGGCTCGCAGTTCCAGATCCAGGCGACCGCGCGACCCGGGCACACGCCGGAAGAGATCGAAGCGGCGATCAACGAGGAGCTGCAGAACTTCCGCACCACCCCGCCGTCGGCAAGCGAGATCGAGCGCGCGCGCAACACGATCGAGACGCAGATCATCTCGCGCCTCGAAGGCCTCGGCGGCTTCGGCGGCGTTGCGGATCGGCTCAACCAGTACAACCACTTTCTCGGCACACCCGATTACCTGCAGAAAGACATCGAGCGCTATCGCGCGGTGACGCCGGCGACGGTGCAGGCATTCGCGCGCGACCAGCTTCAGACCAACGCGCGCGTCGTCGTCTACGCCGTCAAAGGTCAGCCGGACCTCGGTCCGCCGGTGCCGACGCCTGCCGCGCAGGAGACGAAAGCCGGCGAGGGCGCCGAGTCGATCAACGTCGACGAGCCGTGGCGCAAAGAGATCCCGCATCCCAGCGCTGCGCGCACGCTGCAGGTGCCAACGCCAGAGTCCGCGCAGCTGGCGAATGGCCTGACGCTGATCCTGAGCACGCGCAAGGGGCTGCCGGTGGTCGCGGCCAATCTCGTCGTCCGCACGGGCAGCGACGCCAATCCTCCGAATGCACCTGGCCTCGCCAATTTCACCGCGGCGATGCTGCGTGAAGGCACCGCGACGCGGAACTCGCTGCAGATCGCCGACCAGGTCGCGCAGATCGGCGCGACGCTGACCACGAACAGCTCGATGGACGCGTCGACCATTGCCACGCGTTCTCTGACGAAGAATTTCCCAGCCGCGCTTGATCTGGTTGCCGACGTCGCGCTTCATCCATCGTTCCCGGCCGAAGAGATCGAGCGTCAACGGACGAACCGTCTCGGGCAGCTCGTGCAGCAGCGCGAGAACGCCAACGCCCTCGCGGCGAAGATGGTGGCGACGGTGCTTTACGGCAACGGGCATCCATACGGTTACACCGAGCTCGGCACCGAAGCGTCGGTGAAAGCGATGACCCGCGACGAGATGATGGCGTTCTGGAAACAGAACTTCGTGCCCAACAACGCCGCGCTGGTCGTGGCCGGCGACATCACGATGGCGGAGCTGCGGCCGCTCGCCGAGAAGACCTTCGGAAGCTGGGAGCGCGGCACACCGGTGAAGCCTGCGCTGACGACGCCAAGCACGGCGCCGGCGCGGGTTGTGATCGTCGATCGTCCCGGCGCGCCGCAGACGCAACTGCGTGTCGTGTCAATTGGGGCCGAGCGCTCATCGCCCGACTTCCGGCCGCTCCAGGTGATGAACACCGCGCTCGGCGGGTTGTTCTCCAGCCGCATCAACATGAACCTGCGCGAGGCGCATGGATATACCTACGGCGCAAGCTCCGGATTCACGTTCCGGAAGGCGCCCGGACCATTCCAGGTCGCGGCTGGCATTCGGACCGATGTGACCGCGCCGGCGGTGTCTGAGATCTTCAAGGAGATCCGCGGAATGATCGACGCGCCGATGGGCGCCGACGAGTTGAAACGGTCGAAAGACGCGATGGCCAACTCGCTGCCCGGGGCCTTTGAAACCAGCGCGGACGCGGCTGCAAGCTACTCCAACGTCTACATTTACGACCTCGGGCTCGACTACTACGCCCGCTATGCGGCAAGCGTGAACTCGATCACGTCCGACCAGGCCCTGGAGGTCGCGAAGAAGTACCTGGTGCCTGACAAGATGATCGTCATCGCGGTGGGCGACAAAGCGAAGATCGAACCCGAGCTCCGAAAGCTGAACCTGGGCACCGTTGAAATCCGCGATCCGGAGGGGAAGCCAATCAGCTAGAATCTAGGACTGGAACAGTCGGACATGCCAGTCGCTACCCCAGGGCTTCCTCGCACCGCCAGCTCTATCGTCGATCTGATCGGGAACACGCCCCTGATCCGCCTGCCGCGCTTCGAGGCCGGCCTGCGCAATGTCGAGCTCTACGCGAAAGCCGAGTGGAAAAATCCCGGCGGCTCCGTGAAGGATCGTCCGGCCGCGCGGATGATCGCCGACGGCGAGAAATCAGGCGCGCTGACGCGCGACAAGATCATCCTCGACGCCACCTCGGGTAACACCGGCATTGCCTACGCGATGATTGGCGCCGCGCGCGGTTATCGCGTGCGGCTCTGCGTTCCAGAGAACGTCACGCCAGAGCGCAAGCGCATCCTGCACGCATATGGCGCCGAGATCGTGTTTACCGATCCGATGGAAGGCTCCGACGGCGCGATCATCCGCGCCAAGGCGATGTATGCGGCGGAGCCTGACGTGTATTTCTACCCGGACCAGTACAACAACCCCGGGAACTGGCGATCGCATTACGACACCACGGCGCCGGAGATCATCGAGCAGACCGGCGGGCGGCTCACGCACTTCGTCGCCGGGCTCGGCACGAGCGGCACGTTCATTGGCGCGGGTCGCCGGCTGCGCGAATTCAATCCGTCGATCCGGCTGGTCTCGGTTCAGCCGGATTCTCCGCTTCATGGCCTCGAGGGACTGAAGCACATGGAAACCGCAATCGTGCCCGGCATCTACGATCCCGCGTTGGCCGACGAAGACATCGGCATCGGCACCGAGGAAGCCTTCGACCTGACGCGGCAGCTCGCGCGCGAAGGGTTGTTCGTTGGAATTTCAAGCGGCGCGAACCTGGCTGGGGCGCTTCGCGTCGCGCGCCAGGCTACCGACGCGGTGGTGGTGGTTGTGTTTTGCGACGGCGGCGAAAAGTATCTATCCGAACGGTTCTGGGACGAGTCTAAGTAATCATGGCGATTAGTCTTCAATTCGGCATTGACGCGGCGATTCGCGCCCATGGCGCTGAGACCTTTCCCAACGAATGCTGCGGCGCGCTGATTGGTCGCGACGGGGTCGTGTCAGAGGCCTTCGCGCTGCCCAACACGACCGAAGAAGGGCCGCGGCGCCGGTTTCTCGTGCGCCCGCAGGACTACCGTGCAGCCGAAAAGCGCGCCAGCGACATGGGGGCCGAGCTGCTCGGTTTTTATCACTCGCATCCCGACCACCCGGCACGGCCGTCGCAATTCGATCTGGACCACGCCTGGCCGGTGTTTTCGTACATCATCGTGTCGGTGATGGCAGGGAAGCCTGCCGACATGACCTCATGGCGGCTCAAAGAGGACCGCTCCGCTTTCGATCAGGAAGAACTCACATATGCCGAACACGATCCATATTCCGACGCCGCTCCGACCATTCACTGACAAGCTCGAATCGGTTGAAGTCAGCGGGGCCACCGTCGGTGAACTGCTCGCCGACCTGACGAAGCGCTACGACGGCCTCAAGAAGCACCTCTACGCCGACGATGGGCGGTTGCGGAATTTCGTCAACGTCTACTTGAACGACGAAGACATCCGCTACCTGCAGCGCGAGAAGACACCGGTCAAGCCGGGCGACTCGCTGAGCATCGTCCCGTCAGTGGCTGGTGGAGCGCCGTCGGCGGTGGAGACGGAGTTGCCGATGCTGACGCCGGATGAAATCAAGCGCTACAGCCGGCACCTGATCATGCCGGAGATGGGCATGGACGCGCAGCGGAAGATCAAGGCGGGCAGCGTCCTCTGCATCGGCGCCGGCGGCCTCGGCGCGCCAGCGGCGATGTATCTGGCGGCGGCGGGCATCGGGCGTCTCGGCATCATGGACTTCGACGTCGTCGACTTCAGCAACCTGCAGCGGCAGATCATCCACTTCACGCCGGACGTCGGGCGCACCAAGCTCGAATCCGCGAAGAGCAAGATCAACGCGATGAACCCGCACGTCCAGGTCGAGACCCATGAGACGGCGCTGACGTCGCAGAACGCGCTCGAGCTGTTCAGCAAGTACGACGTCATCCTCGACGGCACCGATAATTTCCCGACGCGGTATCTCGTCAACGACGCGTGCGTGCTGACCGGCAAACCCAACGCATACGGCAGCATCTTCCGCTTCGAAGGACAGGCGTCGGTCTTCGGCACCAAGGAAGGCCCGTGCTATCGGTGCCTCTATCCGGAGCCGCCGCCACCCGGGCTGGTACCGAGCTGCGCCGAAGGCGGCGTGCTGGGCGTGCTGCCCGGCATGATCGGGATCATTCAGGCGACCGAAGCGATCAAATTGATCGTCGGTCTCGGCGAGCCGTTGATCGGGCGCTTCCTGATCTATGACGCGCTGAAGATGAAGTTCCGCGAGCTCAAGCTCCGGAAGGATCCTGATTGCCCCGTGTGCGGCACGCATCCGACCGTCACCAAACTGATTGACTACGAGCAGTTCTGCGGCATCCGACCCGAGCCGCAGATCGCGCAGACCGCAGGAGCCTCCGTGAACGAGTGGGAGATCACACCCGTCGAGTTGAAGCGCCAGATGGATGCGGGTGCAACCCCGTTCATCCTCGACGTGCGCGAGCCGAACGAATACCAGATCAACCGCATTCCCGGCTCGACGCTGATTCCGCTCGGCGAGCTGCCGCGGCGATATCAGGAGCTGCCGCGCGACCGTGAGATCGTGACGCAGTGCAAGATGGGCGGCCGCAGCGCCAAGGCGCAGGACTTTCTGAAGTCCGTCGGCTTCACCAAAGTGAAGAACCTCCGCGGCGGCATCCTCGAGTGGATCGACAAGGTCGACCCGACGCAACCGAAGTATTAGGCGGCATATCCGACAAATCTTGACGGGATTCTTCGGAAACTCGTAAAATACGACTTGAAGAGTCGGATTTAGAAACTCATGTTGAGGCTGTCGAAAAAGGCGGATTACGCGCTCATGGCGATGAAGCATCTCGCCCGCAAGGTGGGCGAGCCGTCGACCAGCGCGCGTGAGATCGCCGAGCAGTACGACATTCCGATCGAGTTGATGGCAAAGGTGCTGCAGCGGCTGGTGCGCACCGGCCTGCTGATCTCGACGCAGGGCACGCGCGGCGGCTACACGCTCAGCCGGCCATCCGCGGCCATCAGCATCGCCGACGTGATTCAGGCCATCGACGGCCCGTTCACGGTGACGGCGTGCTCGACCGAGAACAACGGCTGCGAACAGTACAGCAAGTGCAACATTCGCGACCCGCTCTGGCAGATCAAGGAACGGATTGTCGCGACGCTCGGCACCGTGACGATTGCCGAAATGGCGGCCGATAGCGACATGCCGGGCCCGGCCCCGGTGGCGGTTATGAGTCGGGCGAGCCTCACAGCGCCCGCCTCCAAAAGGATTTGACGATGAAGCTTCCGATTTACATGGACTATCACGCAACGACGCCCGTCGATCCACGGGTGGTCGAAGCGATGCTGCCGTACTTCACGCAGGACTTCGGCAACTCGGCGAGCCGCAACCACGCGTTCGGCTGGGCCGCCGAAGAAGCGGTCGAGACCGCGCGCAAGCAGGTGGCGGATCTGATCGGCGCGAACCCGAAGGAGATCATCTTCACCAGCGGCGCCACCGAGTCGAACAACCTGGCGATCAAGGGCGTCGCGGAAATGTATCGCGAGAAGGGTAATCACATCATCACCTGCGTGACCGAGCACAAGGCGGTGATCGATACCTGCAAGAAGCTCGAGAAGCAGGGCGCGCGCGTCACCTATCTTCCCGTCCAGAAGGACGGCCGGATCGACCTCGACGACCTTCGCAACGCGATCACCGACAAGACCATCCTCATCTCGATCATGACCGCCAACAACGAGATTGGCGTGCTGCAGCCGATCGCCGAGATTGGCGCGATTGCGAAGGAGAAGGGCATCCTGTTCCACACCGACGCGGTGCAGGCGGTCGGCAAGGTGCCGGTCGACGTGAACGCGCTCAAGGTCGATCTGCTGTCGCTCTCAGCGCACAAGATGTACGGCCCGAAGGGCGTCGGCGCGCTGTTCGTCCGCCGGCGGAATCCGCGGGTGCTGCTCGCCGAACAGATCAGCGGCGGCGGTCATGAGCGTGGCATGCGCTCCGGCACCCTCAACGTTCCCGGCATCGTCGGTCTCGGCAAGGCCGCGGCGATCTGCCAGGCGGAGATGGCCACCGAGTCTGAGCGCCTCCGGAAGCTGCGCGACAAGCTGAACGAGAAGTTCCACAAGAGCCTCGACGAGATTTACATCAACGGCTCGATGGAGCACCGGCTTCCGCACAACCTGAACATCAGCTTCGCCTACGTCGAAGGCGAGTCGCTGCTGATGGGAATCAACGACGTGGCGGTGTCGTCGGGCTCGGCCTGCACCTCGGCCAGCCTCGAGCCGTCATACGTTTTGAAGGCGCTCGGCGCGGGCGACGACCTCGCGCACTCGTCGATCCGCTTCGGGCTCGGGCGCTGGACCACCGATGAAGAAGTCGACTACGTCGTCGAGAAGCTGACCAACGTCGTGCGACGGCTGCGCGAGATGTCGCCGCTGTATGAAATGGTGAAAGAAGGCGTCGACCTCACGAAGATGCAGTGGGTCACTCACTGACGGAGGCCTAAAGGCCTCCGGCTACCGGTAGCCGGAAACCTTCAGGTTTCCGGATGGAGAAAAAGATGGCTTATTCAGACAAGGTAATCGATCACTACGAGAATCCGCGCAACGTCGGGTCGCTGCCGAAAGACGATGCGAACGTCGGCACCGGACTGGTCGGCGCGCCGGAGTGCGGCGACGTCATGAAGCTGCAGGTCAAGGTCAACCCGGTGACGGGCGTGATCGATGACGCGAAGTTCAAGACCTTCGGCTGCGGATCGGCGATCGCGAGCTCGAGCCTCGCGACCGAGTGGCTCAAGGGCAAAACCGTGGAGCAGGCGCTCGCCATCAAGAACACCGACATCGTCAGCGAGCTGGCGCTGCCGCCGGTGAAGATTCACTGCTCGGTGCTCGCCGAAGATGCGATCAAGGCGGCGATTGCCGACTACAAGAGCAAGCAGGCGCAGGACAAGGAAAAGGTCGGCGCCGGAGCAAGCGCGTAACAGGGTAGAGGAGGCCTTCAGGCCTCCGCGAACCACCATGATTCAGATCAGTGAAGGCGCGGCGAAGAAGATCAGGTCGCTGATGGCCAAGCAAGGCATCACCGACGGTGGTCTTCGTGTAGGAGTCAAGGGCGGCGGCTGCTCGGGGCTCAGCTACACGTTCGCGTGGGAGAAAGAAGCGCGGCTCGGTGACGAGGTGTTCGAGGGGCCGGAGGGGGCGAAGCTGTTCGTCGACAAGAAGAGCCTGCTCTTCCTGGAGGGAACGACGCTCGACTACGACACGGCGCTCCTGAGCACCGGCTTCGTGTTTCACAACCCCAACGCGAAGCAGACCTGCGGCTGCGGAAGTTCTTTCGGCGCCTAACGTGAAGTAGGCACTGCCTACTGCCTGCCGCCTACTACGATGTCGCCAGATCCCATTCCCCTTCGCTCCCCGTCGACGCTCGAGTGCCGCAGCTGCGGCGCCGGCGCGCCGGTGGACGAGCACTTCTGCCCGCAATGCAACCGCATCCTGGCGGTGCAGCGGTTCGGGGACTATTTCAGTTTCTTCGGCGTGCCGCGTCGGTTGACGCTTGATGCCGCCGATCTCGAGCGGCGGTTCCGCGATCTGAGCCGCAAGTTTCATCCGGATTATTTCTACAACGCGCCGCCGGCCGAACGGCTGGCGAGCCTCGAGCGCTCGTCGTACCTGAACGACGCGTACCGGACTTTGCGCAACCCGGTGTCGCGCCTCGAGCACCTGCTCGCGATCGAAGGGTTGCCGCCCACGCGGCACGAGGACAGCGCGGTGAAGGTGCCGCCGGCGCTGCTCGAGGAAGTGTTCGCGCTCAACGAAGAGCTCGACGAGATCCGTGAGCTGCGCGAGTCCGGTGGCGCCGACAACGCGGCGCTCGCGGCCCGGCTGGCCTCGGCGCGCAAGCCGATCGAGCGAAAGCGCGACGAGCACGAGCGCGAGGTTCAGCAGCTGAGCGAGAAGTGGGACGCCCAGGATCCCGCCGACACCGCGGCGCGGAAGGCCACGCTCGAAACCCTCCGCGAGCGGCTGCTGGAACGCACCTACATCAATAACCTCCTGGCCGGCATCGAACGCGAAGCCCAGAGCCTGATGCCGGCCGATGACCTGGCATCTGACCTCGGTAGCCGGAGGCCTTCAGGCCTCCGGGAGCAGCCATGAGCAAAGTCATCGGCATCGATCTCGGCACTACCAACAGTCTCGCCGCCTACGTGAAGGACGGCGTGCCGGTGGTGATCCGCGATGAGTCCGGCGACGGCCTGGTCCCGTCGATCGTCTCGATCGGCGACGAGGGGACGATCTTCGTCGGCCGCGAGGCGCAGCGCCGCCTGCTGACGTCGCCGTCGAGAACCGTCTACTCGGTGAAGCGGTTCATGGGGCGCGGGATCGACGACGTGCAGGAAGACGCGAAGCTGCTGCCGTTCACGGTGGGTGGAGAACCGGGTGGCGTGGTTCGCATTGGCATCGCCGGCCGCGAGTTCACGCCTCCAGAGATCTCCGCGTTTGTCCTCAAGGAGCTCAAGCGGCGCGCCGAAGATCATTTCCGCGAACAGGGCGAATTCGATTTCGAAGTCGATCGCGCGGTGATCACGGTGCCCGCGTATTTCAACGACGCGCAGCGCACCGCCACCCGCGACGCCGGACGTCTTGCCGGCCTCGAGGTGCTGCGCATCATCAACGAGCCGACCGCTGCGTCGCTTGCCTACGGGCTCGACAAGAAGAACCGCGGCACGATCGCGGTCTACGACCTGGGCGGCGGCACTTTCGACATCTCGATCCTCAAGGTCGAGGATGGCGTCTTCCAGGTGCTGGCAACCAACGGTGATACGCACCTCGGCGGCGACGATATCGATCGGCTCCTCACCGAGCTCGTCATGCACGAGATTGGCGGCCAGTCCACTCCGGAATCCATCCAAGCGATTCGCAAGGCGGTGATTCGCGCGAAGTGGGATCTCTCGGACGCCGACGAGACCGAGATCCGGCTCGAGTCTATGCCCGGCATTCCATCGGGATACCGGCGCCGGATCACCCGCGCGGAGTTCGACGAGATCATTCATCCACTGATCGACCGGACGCTCGAGCCGTGCCGCCAGGCGCTCGCGGACGCCGGTCTGCAGCCAGGCGACATCGAAGAAGCCGTGCTGGTCGGCGGCTCGACGCGCATTCCGCTCGTCCGTCGTCTCGTGCACGAGCTGTTCGGCCGGCAACCGCACAGCGATCTCAATCCTGACGAAGTCGTCGCGCTGGGGGCGGCGGTGCAGGCCGACATTTTGATCAGCGGCCGACGGGAGATGCTGCTGCTCGACGTGACCCCGCTTTCACTCGGCATCGAGACGCTGGGCGGCGTGACCTCGAAGATCATCCTGCGCAATTCGACGATTCCCGCAAGCGGTCGCGAGATGTTCACCTCCGGCGTCGATAACCAGACGGCGGTCGACGTGCACGTATTGCAGGGCGAGCGCGAGCTGGCGGCCGACTGCCGATCGCTGGCGCGCTTCCGCCTGCGCGGGATTCCACCGATGCCCGCCGGCATGCCGCGGATCGAAGTGCGGTTTCAGATCGACGCGAACGGCATTCTCAGCGTCAGCGCGCGCGAGCTTCGCACCGGCGTCGAGCAGGCGATCGAAGTGAAGCCGTCCTACGGCCTGACCGATCAGGAAGTCGAGCGGATGCTGATCGAGTCGTTCGAGCACGCCGAGGCCGACTTCGAGGCGCGCCTGCTGATCGATGCCCGCAACGAGGCCGAGACGGTCATCAACGCGACCGAGAAATCGCTCCGCCGGCCCGACTTCGAAAAGATTGCGGCTGAATCGCTGGAACCTGGCGAGCGCGAACGGATCGAGGCGGCACTCGCCGCCGCGCGGCTGGCGATGGCGTCGCCGAGCCGCGACGAAATCCACAACAAGACTGAAGCGCTCAACCACGCCACTCGGCACCTGGCGGAAGTGGTCATGAACCGGAGCGTGCGCGAGGCGCTCGCGGGCAAGAACGTAAAGGACGTCTAGTGGCAAGTTTCAACTGGCGTTGGTTTAAGGGAAGGTCGGAGCGCTGATGCCCAAGGTAACCTTCATCAACAAGGACAAGACGCAGACCACCGTGGAGTTCGAGCACGGCAAGATGCCGTACGACGGCCACGGTCTGCCCGAGTCGTTCCTCGACGTGGCGATGAACCACGGCATTCATCTCGAGCACGCCTGCGGCGGCAGCTGCGCGTGCACGACCTGCCATCTGATAGTGCGCGAGGGCATGCAGAACCTCAGCGACATGGAAGACAACGAGGCCGATCGGCTCGACACGGCGTGGGAGTTGACCACTGCGTCTAGGCTCGGCTGCCAGGCGGTGATCAAGGGCGACGTGGTTGTTGAGTTCCCGATGTATACGCGCAACTACGTGCAGGAAGGCGGCGGCATTCAGCTCGGCCAGCCCGAACCGGTCAAGGAAGAGAAGAAGGAGGTGGTGGTTCGGCCATGAAATGGACCGACGCCGAAGACATCGCGATCGGGCTCTACGAGAAGTTTCCCGAAACCGACCCGCTCGCCGTGCGTTTTACCGACCTGCGCGAAAAGGTCATGCAGCTCGAGGGGTTCGATGACGATCCCAAGGGTTCGAATGAGCCGAAGCTCGAGGCGATCCAGATGGCCTGGTACGAAGAATGGAAGGAAAACCAGGGGTGACGTCGAAACGTCTGAATTGATATGCAGCTGAAGCAGACGGCTTTCGCGGCGATGACGGTACTCGGCATGGCTGCGTGCGCTGCTGCGCAGGAGGTCGACGTCAAGCTTCTGCCGATCAGCCTGCACCGCATCCAGCGTGAGCTGAGCCAGTCGACCGAAACCTCGAGTCACGAGGGGTTGAGACTTCGCTATCAGATCGACGTCTACGGCCGCTCACCCGCGATCGAGCTTTTCAGCAAGACCGACAATCTTCGAGACGGTCCCGTCCCTCATAGCGCCCCCACCCACCAGGACATGCTGTACATGATGACCCCGCAGGAATTCCGCTCGCCGGTCATGGATTTCAGCACGTTCATGCGCTGGCTGGCCGATAAAGCCAACAAGAAGTAACTGAGTAGCTGGGTAGCTGGGGTGGTAGCTCGGAAGCTACCTTGGTAAGATGGCCAACGGCCTCGCTACCACCCTGGCTACCGAGCAACCCAGCTACCCAGCTACCCAATGAAAATCACCGTAGCCCATAGTCCCGACTCCGACGACGCGTTCATGCATTACGGGCTGGCGAGCGGCAAAGTCTCGCCCGAAGGCTTCGAATTCGACCAGCTGCTTGCCGATATCGAGACGCTGAACAAAGCGGCGTTTCAGGGCAAGTACGAGGTCAGCGCCGTCTCGTTCAGCGCCTACGCGCATCTCACCGACAAGTATCTGCTCCTGCCGCACGGCTCGAGCATGGGCGACGACTACGGCCCGATCGTGGTGGCGCGCACCGACGGTCCATCATCGACCAAGGGAATAAAGGTTGCGGTGCCAGGCGAGCTCACCACCTCGTTCATGGCGCTTCGCATCTACGACCCCGATGTCCAGTACGTCGTCATGCCGTTCGACAAGATCCAGGATGCGGTCAAGAACGGCGAAGTGCCGGCCGGCTTGCTGATCCATGAGGGGCAGTTGACGTACCAGGACGAGGGTCTCAAGAAAATCGTCGACCTCGGCGAATGGTGGAATGAGCGCACCGGCGGCCTGCCGCTGCCGCTGGGCGGCAACGTGATTCGCCGCGATCTTGGCCCCGACGTCATCAAGAAAGTCTCGCGCCTGCTGCACGACAGCATCGCGTATGCGCTCGATCATCGGCAGGAAGCGCTCGATTACGCACTGCAATTCGGCCGCGGTCTCGACCGCGCCAAGGCCGACCGCTTCGTCGGCATGTACGTCAACGAGCTCACGCTCGAGTACGGCGACCGCGGCCGCAAGGCGGTGCAGCGCCTGTTCGATGAAGCCTGGGACAAGCGCCTGATCCCCAAGAAGATCACCGTCGAATTCAGCGCGTAACGCACAGGAGACATGTGGCGATGAAACAGGTCGTTCTCACAGTCGTGGCTGCCGTCGCCATCGCCGGTGCTCTCGTCGGCGCGCAGACTGCAACACCCTTCAAGCTGGGGACCTTCGACCGCCAGGGCAAGGCGTTTGTCGGCATCGTCATCAACAACACCACCGTCATCGACCTCGCCGCCGCGCAGGCGGCGGTGCAGCCGGCATCGACGCTGGCCGCGCCGGCCGACATGAAGGACCTGATCAATCGTTACGACACCGGCCTGCGCGCGAGAATCCAGGACGTGATCCGCAGCGTCAACGCCGCCGGCGCCTCCCGTCCGGCATACGTGTATGACCTCGCGGCACTGAAGATTCTGCCGCCGATCATGTATCCGACAACGATGCTGAATGTAGCGGTGAATTACCGGGAGCATGACGTCGAGATGGCGGCGGTTCGTCCCGGCGCGGCGCCGACCGCAGCCGGCGCTGCAGCGGCGCCGACGGCTGGTAGCGCGCTGCCAGGCACTACGAGCGCGCCGGGGTACTGGGATCGCAAGCCGGACGATACGCGGTGGAATCCGTACATGTTTCTGAAGGCGCCCAGCGCGGTGGTCGCCAATGGCGACAACATCCGCCTGCCACCGGGACGCGTGCAGGTCGACTGGGAATGCGAGATGGGTGTCGTCATCGGACGGCAGCGAAGCCGCGTGCCGCTGGCGCAGGCCGCCGATGTGATCTTCGGCTACACCATCGAGAACGACGTGTCAGATCGCGGGGGCCGCGGCGACGCGCGCTACGGCTCCGACTGGGTGATTGGCAAGAACCACGACACCTTTGCGCCGATGGGTCCGTTCATCACGCCGAAGGAGTTCGTGGCCGATCCGCGCAAGATGGCGATCACGGTGGACTTGAACGGGCAGCGGATTCAGGAAGGCAACACGTCGCTGATGATCCACGACGTGTTCGAGCAGATCGTCTACGCCTCGAACATCATGACGCTGCACGTCGGCGATGTGATTGCGACCGGCACGCCGGCCGGCGTCGGCTCGGCGCGGACGCCTCCGGTCTATCTGAAGGGTGGCGATCGGATCGCGTGCACCTACGAAGGTCTGGGCACGTTGACCAACCCGGTGATCTCGCAGGACGTCGCGGCGCAGCGCGCGCGCTGATTGCGCCGCTATCTGAAGGCGTCCGGATGCAGGGCGCGGGCGAGCGCCTCGGCCGCCATCGCAATCCGAGGGCCCGGCACCACCAGGTAGGCGCCGTTGAGCATGTGAATCCGGCCGTTGCGGACGGCGGGTATCGAAGGCAGCGTTGACCACGCTGCCTTTTCTTCTTTCTCCTCACCCGCGCTGAAGAGCGCCGTCGCGCGCAGCTCGACGATCACCTCTGGCGCGCGCACGAGCAGGATCTCGTGCGACGGCTGCATCGACTCCCGCCCCACATCGCTGAACACATTCACGCCGCCGGCAATCTCGAGCATCTCGTCGAGAAACCCTCGTCCGGCGGCCACGTACATCTGCTGCAACGTCCGCGGCTGCCGGTCGAACACGAGCAGGGTGCGCGGGCGAGGCAGTCCTTTGACGCGGGCGCGGATCGCGTTCAGTCGCGTCTCGATCGCTCGCGCCTGCCGCTCGCCTTCGACCGCGTGACCGGTGGTGCGTCCCAGATCGCGCAGCGTCTGCAGGATGTTGGCGATCCCGCCGTTCCGGTGGCTGAAGGTGCGGATCCCGGCGCGGCCGAGCTGCTTCTCGAGTTCGGTCTGCGATCCGTAGGTGATTACCAGGTCGGGACGCAGTGACAGGATCCGCTCGAGGTCCGGATCCAGCAGCGCGCCGACGCGCGGCAGCGCCTTTGCCTCGGCCGGGAAGTTGTCGTAGCTGCTGACGCCAACGACCTGCGGTCCCGCCCCCACGGCGAACAGCATTTCCGTGACCGCCGGGATGAGCGACACGATCCGCTTCGCAGGCGGTCCGGAGACCTGAAGGTCTCCGGCTACCGGCGACTCAGACCTGACAGGGTAACCCTCAGACCTGACAGGGTAGCCCGAGGCCTTCAGTCCGGCACCAGGGTAGGCGGAGGCCTTCAGTCCGGCAGCAGGGTAGCCGGAGGCCTTCAGTCCGGCAGCAGGGTAGGCGGAGGCCTTCAGGCCTCCGGTGACCGCGAGCAGTGCCGCGACGACGACTAACCTTTTCGTACCAGCAACCACAGAAAAAACGGACCTCCGAGCATGGCCGTGACGACGCCCACCGGCACTTCCACCGGGGCGAGGACGGTGCGCGCGATGACGTCGCAGGTCACCAGGAATGCGGCGCCAAAAAGTGCCGATGCCGGCAGCACGATGCGGTGATCGACGCCGACCATCAGTCGCACCAGGTGGGGGACGACGATCCCGACGAAGCCGATCGGTCCGGCGAGTGACACTGCCGCCGCCGTGGCGAGCGCCGAGCTGACGAACGCGAGACGCTGCACGCGCCCGACATCGACGCCGCGGGTCGCCGCCTGCTCGGCCCCGACGCTCAGGAGATTCAGCGACGAGGGCAGCATCGCGAACATCGCGAACGCGGCGATCAGCAGCGGCATCGCGCCGAGGATGGGCGTGAAACTGCCCACATCCAGGTCGCCCATTAGCCACCGCACCGTGCGGAACGTTTCGGTGAAGTCGGACAGGTACTGCACGAACATGATCAGCGCCGCGAAAAATGAGCTCAGCGTGACGCCCGCCAGCAGCAGCACGAACGTCGAGATCGGACGACCGGGTCGCGTCGCCAGGGCGTACACAAGCCACGTGGCGAGAAGCGCGCCGGCCAGGCTGGCGAAGGGCACTGGCGAGAACGGACCGAATGTCATCGCGGTGCCGAACACGATCGTGACGATCGCGCCAAGCGCCGCGCCCGCGGAGACCCCGAGCGTGTCAGTGCTGGCGAGCGGATTGCGGAGGAGCGCCTGAAGCACCACGCCGGCAGCGGCGAGCAGTGCGCCCACGACGGCGCCGGCGAGCACCCGCGGCATCCGCGCTACGAAGAAGATCTGCGCGTCGACGTTGTCGGCAAACGGAATCGATCCGTCGAACACACGGCGGAAGCTGATCGGCGTGCTGCCAACCAGTGGCGCCAAGAGGCACGTGACCACGGCGAGGGCGCCATACGCCGCGAGCGTCGTGATGAGTCGCGCGCGAATGGGGCGAGCGTGGGCGCCAACGATCACGTGGGCAACCTGCGGCGCGGCATCGCTCGAGCCGAATGCACTCATGGCACCCGCCGCACCGGAACGACCGTGAGATGCCCCGCGTCTTCGTGAAAGCGGACATCGGCCTCCACGTCGTACAGCTGCTGGATCATCGGCCCCGTCAACACCTCTCGGGTCGGACCCTGCGCCAGCACCCGCCCGCCGCGCAGCATCACCAGCGTGTCGCAGAGCGATGCCGCGAGATTCAAGTCGTGCGTCGCCAGCACCATCGTCACACCGCGCTCACGATTGAGTCGCGTGAGGAGCGATGCGACCTCCAGCTGGTAGGCGAGATCGAGCGATGCAGTCGGCTCGTCGAGCAGCAACACGTCCGGTGTTTGTGCCAGCGCGCCCGCGATCACCACGCGCTGTTTTTCTCCGCCGCTCAGTGTCATGTACGGCCGGTGGGCGAGATGGTCGGTGCTGGTGGCGGACATCGCTTCGAGAGCGATGGCGTGATCGTCAGGGCCTTCGAGCCGGAACGGTCCGAGATGCGGATGGCGTCCCATCAGCACCATCTCGAGCGCGGTGTAGTCGAACGCCGGATGCGTTTCCTGCGGCACGACCGCGACATGCTGCGCGAGCTCCCGTCGCGGGATGCCGGTGAGATCCCGTCCGTCGAGCTCGACCGATCCGGATTGCGGACGCAGGACGGCCGACATCAGCTTGAGCAGCGTCGTCTTGCCGCAGCCGTTCGGACCGAGCAGGCCGGTGAGTGACTTGTCGGGGATGGTGACGCTGACGTCGCGCAGCGCAAACGACTGGCGGTCGCCGCTGTAGCCGAAAGAAACCGCGCGTGATTGAAGGGACATCGTCACCTCCCGGCGTCCTGCGCGCCGGAGTGGGGGACAGGCACCGGTGGCAGGTCTCCTGACTCGCGGTTCTCGTCTCGCGACGAAATCCGCTTACAGTGGCGGGACCGTGTGGGCTTTTCACCCACTTTCCCTGCGTCACCCGGCGGTGTCGATTTGTTGTTCGGGAGTATAGCACGCTAGAATTTTCGAAGGTTTCAGTGCATTCACGACTCCAGGCCTCAGGACTCGGCGAGATCGACGACAAGCTGCGCGCGGGCGAGCGGCTCACGTTCGAGGACGGCGTACGGCTGTTCGAATCACCCGATCTCTTGGCCGTCGGGTGGCTCGCGAACCGCGAGCGCGAGAAGCGACACGGCGCGCGCACCTACTTCAACTACAACCTGCGCCTCGAGCCGACCAACGTCTGCGTCGCCAGCTGCCTGTTCTGCTCGTTCGCGCGGCTCCAGCCGACCGATTCGGCGGCATACACGATGTCGCTCGAGCAGGCGTGGGACAAGCTGCGCAAGCGCGCCGATCAGCCGCTCACCGAACTGCACGTCGTCAACGGCCTCAATCCCGATCTTCCGTTCAGCTACTACACGGAGCTGCTGCGCGGCTTCAAGAAGATCCGACCCGGTATTCACCTGAAATGCTTCACCGCCGTCGAGATCGCGTACTTCGCCGACCTGTACGGGATGAGCGACGAGCAGGTGCTGCGCGAGTTGATGGACGCGGGGCTCGACTCTATGCCGGGCGGCGGCGCCGAAATTTTTGCCGAGCGCGTCCGAAAGAAGATCTGCCACGACAAGTGCGGCGCCGATCGTTATCTCGACATCCATCGCATCGCCCATCGCCTGGGCATGCGCACGAACGTGACGATGCTCTACGGGCATATCGAGACGTTCGAAGAGCGTGTCGATCACATGCTGCGGGCGCGGGCGCTGCAGGACGAGACTGGCGGATTCCAGGCGTTCATTCCGTTGGCGTTCCATCCCGACAACAACCAGATGCGCAAGCTTCCGGCGCCGAGCGCCACCGACACGCTCAAGGTGCATGCGGTGGCGAGGCTGGTGGTCGACAGCATTCCGCACATCAAGGCGTTCTGGATTGCGACCGGCGTGGAAGTGGCGCAGACCGCGCTGTGGTTCGGCGTCGATGACCTCGACGGCACGGTGCAGGAAGAGAAGATTTACCACATGGCCGGGTCGCCCACGCCCGAGGGCATGACCACGGCGGCGCTCGCCAGGCTGGTGCGTGCGGCAGGCCGCGAGCCGCTCGAGCGCGACACGCTCTACAACATCGTCAATATTCCAGAGCTGGCGGCGTCCTAAGGCTTCCTGCTGACCTATCGCTCAGCCCGAGCGGACTATATAATTCCTGCAGGTCCCAAACTCCTTGAGGTGATAGCCGAACAGGGAGTTTGGGCTTTTTCTCGTCCGGAGATTGCGAAAAGTTTCACAACATTAGGATGAGCTCAATAATCCCGCTGCTGACCGAGTTCGAGAAGGAACACATTGCCGAGCGTCAGGCTCTGCCCGAGAAATACCTGGGCCTCTCTGACGCCGAGATGGACGTGCGCATTGCCGCGGCTCGCGCGAAGCTCGGCGATCGCCTGGTGATTCTCGGTCATCACTATCAGCGCGACGAAGTCATCAAGTACGCCGATTACACCGGCGACTCGTTCAAGCTCGCGCGGCAGATTGCCTCGCGCCCCGAAGCCGACTACATCGTGTTCTGCGGCGTGCACTTCATGGCCGAGAGCGCCGATGTCCTCTGCGCGCCGCATCAGCAGGTGATCCTGCCCGACCTCGCCGCAGGCTGCTCGATGGCCGACATGGTCGATCCCGACCAGCTGACGACCTGCTGGGAAGAGCTCGGGCAAATGGGGATCGGAGGTGTCGTCCCCGTCACCTACATCAACTCGGCGGCATCGATTAAAGCGTTCGTCGGCGAGCGCGGCGGCACGGTGTGCACCTCGTCAAACGCCGCCGCGACGCTCAAGTGGGCGTTCGAGCGTGGCGACAAGATCCTGTTCATGCCCGACCAGCATCTCGGCCGCAACACCGCCTACAAGATGGGCATCCCGCTCGATCAGATGGTGGTGTGGAATCCGCACGAGATCTTCGGCGGCCTCGATCCCGATCAGGTGAAGCACGCCCGGATGATCCTGTGGAAGGGCCACTGCTCCGTACACGAACGCTTCACCGCGAAGCAGATCGAGGTGACGCGGAAGCAGCACCCCGGCATCCGCGTGATCGTGCACCCTGAAGTGCCGTGGGACGTCGTGCAGGCGGCCGACGACAGCGGCAGCACCGAATACATCATCAAGACGGTGAAGAACAGTCCCGTGGGATCGATCTGGGCGGTGGGTACCGAGGTCCATCTCGTGAATCGCCTGGCGCACGAAGTCGCGCCGGATCGCACGGTGATCTCACTCGATCAGTTCGGTTGCCTGTGCTCGACGATGTTCCGCGTCTCGCCGAATCATCTGCTCTGGATCCTCGAAGAGCTGGTGGACGGCCGCGTGCACAACCGGATCACCGTGCCCGACGACCAGAAGCACTGGAACCGCGTCGCCCTCGACCGGATGCTCTCCATTCAGTAGGGCGGGTGCCGCGAAGCGGACCCGCCGGGTCCATTTCAAGTAATATCCCTTGGATCGCACTACGACAGAGGTGACTCTCATGGCTGACTTGGTCACGACACTCGAACTTCCGAAGCTCCCCTACGATTTCGCCGCGCTCGAGCCGCACATCGATGCGAAGACGATGGAGATCCATCACGGCAAACACCATCAGGCCTACGTCAACAACCTGAAGGCGGCGCTCGAGAAGCATCCCGAGCTGCAGTCGAAGAGCGTTGACGAGCTGTGCCGCAGCATCAACAGCATCCCCGAGGACATTCGTACCGCCGTGCGCAACAACGGCGGCGGCCACTGGAACCACAGCCTGTTCTGGACGTGGATGGCGCCCAACGCCGGCGGTGCACCGACCGGAAAAGTTGCCGATGCGATCAATGCATCGTTTGGCAGCTTCGACGCCTTCAAGGACCAGTTCCAGAAGGCGGGCGTCGGCCGCTTCGGCAGCGGCTGGGCGTGGCTGATCAAGGACGGCACCAAGCTCTCGATCGCCAGCACGCCCAACCAGGACAATCCGCTGATGGAAGGCAAGACGGCGATTCTCGGCGTCGATGTCTGGGAACACGCCTACTACCTGAAGTACCAGAACCGCCGGCCCGACTACCTCGCGGCCTGGTGGAACGTCGTCAACTGGGCCGAGGTCAACAAGGCGCTCTGAGATCGGCGCCGATTGGATCCCAACGCGACCGCCTCGTCGAGGCGGATCAAAGAGCTGGAAGTGATGGTCGCCGACGTCATCGTCGAGACCGCCGACACCTCCACGCTCGTGCTGTTCACCGGGAATGACCGGCTGGAATATCTGGCCGGTCACTTCCTGACCATCGATCCCCACCAGTTCGAAGCGCTCGAGCGCTTCACCGCGTTTCTCGAAGACCTGAAGGGCAAGCGCGAGCTGCCGCGTGCCTATTCGATGTGCTCGTCACCGCACGAGAAGTACCTCGCGGTGACGGTGAAGGAAGAGCAGTACGTGTCGGGTGCGACCAAGTATCCGCCGCTCCTGTCACCGATGCTGGTGAAGCGGACGGTGCGCGGCATGAGCCTGGTCGTCACTGGCTTCACCGGTCCGTATACGCTGACGGCGGACATCACCTCGCAGACCGATCACGTCGTCCATATCTGCGCGGGGTCGGGAAGCGTGCCGAACTTCTCAATGCTCAAGTTCGCGCTCGAGCATTACCCGACGCTGCGGCATACCTTCATCTATTCGAACAAGACCTGGGACGACATCATCTTCCGTGACGCGCTCACCAAGCTCGAGGCGCGCCATCCGGGCCGCCTCACGGTGATCCACACGCTGACTCGCGAAGAGAACTCGTCGCTCTTCGGACCGTCGGTTCGGAAGGGACGCGTCGGCGCCGACCTGATGCGCGAGGTGATCACCGACCCGACGGCGCCGGTGGTCTACGTCTGCGGTCCGGGCATTTCGAAGTGGGACCGTGAAGCGGCGAAAGAGAAGGGCACCACGCCGCAGCCACGCTTTCTCGAATCGGTGTTGGCAAATCTCAAGGAAATCGGCGTCCCGAACGCCCGCATCAAGCGCGAGTTTTACGGATAGGCGACAAAAAAGTCGCTTCGCTGCTATATACTCCGCGTCTCGGTTTCCAGGGTTCCCCTCGTTCCCCAAACGGGTGGCCGGCGGCACGCCGGCGCGGAGGCATCATGAGACCGCGCTCCCTCGACGAATTCCTGGGCAAATCCCGCATCCCGTATACGACGTTCCGGCACGCGCCAGCCTTCACCGCGATGCACGGCGCCGAGGTCTCGCACGTCCCGGGGCGATGCTGGGCGAAGACGGTGGCCTGTCTCGCGGATGCGGAGCCGATTCTCGCCGTGGTGCCGGCACACTACACCATCGACCTGGAGCGCCTTCGCGTGCTGACCGGCGCGGAGACGCTTCGCCTGATGCTGCCGCAGGAAATGATCGCGCTCTATCCCGACTGCGAGGAGGGTGCGATGCCGCCCTTCGGTGAGCTCTATGCGCATCGCGTGTTCGCGGATCAGAGCCTGGTCGGGGAGCCCGACATGGTGTTCAGCGCCGGCACGCACACCGACTGCATCCGGATGCATTACGGTGATTTCGCTGTGGTGGCGCGGCCGATCGTCGGACGCTTCGGGCGCCCGCGTCACGATCGCGGCGAGAGCTGACTAACCACGAAGGCCACGAAGAGTGGCCTTCGTGGTTTCTAGACCGAGGCTGGCGCGGCCGCCGGTGTTGGTTTGGGTGCAGGTGCAGCGGCCGGCGCATGGCCAGCGGGCTTGCCAAGCCGCGCCTTCATCAACGTCTCGGCATTCGCGAACAGCTCGTCCTTCGTCATCTTGCCCGCGTCGACGTCCGCGAGAATCGCGCGTTGCGCCTTGTATTCGCGGTTCTCGACGCCAGCCTTGCTCTGCAGCATCCGCCACGCCTTGCGGCGCTCGACGCAGAACAGCACCAGCTGCCGTGACAGCGCGCGGTACTCGATGCCGCCGTTGTCGGCCTGCACCTTGATGTAGACGCCGAAATCAGGCACGAACGAGCGGTGGTCGGCGACGAGATACCGGCGGTAGACGACGTCCTGCTGGGTGATGCGCACCAGCATGTTCTCGAGCGGCACCAGCTTCTCGGCGTCGGCCGGTTTGATCTTCTTCAAGTGGTTGCGGAACCGCGCTTCAGTCGCGCACCAGTGCGCCACGGTGTAGCGGTACGGCTCGTTGTTCGACTTGAACTTGGTCTCGTACCAGTCCATGTCGATCGACGGGTTGCCCTTGACGTCGAGCGCCTCCTGGTAGGTCTCGCCGAGTCGCGGGTTGAAGACGAACTCGGGCGCGCCGCGTGAGTCGCGCACCCGTTGTGCCTGTCCCAGCGCCATGTCGTCGGGCACGCCGTGCTCGGGCTGACAGGTGGTGAAGCACTGCAGGAACGCCGTGCCGCGGTACTCAATGCCGTCGAGAATCGCGCGGTACAGCTTGGGCGCATTGGCGATCGAGACCTGCGCCACGAACGGCGAGCCGTGGCCGGCGAGAAACGTCTCCGCCACGGTCTTCTTCTCGTTGTTCTTGCCCTGCGTCGCGGTGCCGAACATGTTCATGTCGTTGCCACCGAGCATCGGCGTCGAGTCGGAGTTCTGCCCGCCGGTGTTGGAGTAGACCTGCGTGTCGAGCATCACCGCCTTCACATTCGGCCGGTTCTGCAGCACGACCTTCGACATGTTCTGGTAGCCGATGTCGCCCATCCCGCCGTCGCCGCCCACCACCCAGACCTTGGGCAGCTCGAGGATCTCCTGGTCGGTCATCACCGCGTCGCTGAAGTGCACGTATTCGTAGTACTCGCGCGGCGTGATGACATCCTTCTCGCGGTTCATGATCGCGTCGAGCAGTCGCTCGGGGACGACCGAGCGCCGGCCGTGATCGACGATGAAGCTTTCGCCGAGCAGCCAGCCGACGGTGATGCCGTCCTGGAAGAGCGAGTTCATCCAGGGATACGGATGCGGGTTGTTCGGCGGGGTCGAGCCGTAGACCGTGTTGCAGCCGGTGTGGGCCGCCATCGCCATCACCGACATGCCGTTGGCGAGGCGTCCGTCGATCGGCTGGAGGTTCTTGTGGTTGAACGCTTCCTGCCGCAGCACCGCGCAGATCCCGTCGACGAGGTCCTTGTTGCTGATCGGGCCGTGCGCCGCCATTCGCGCGCGCGTGTCCTTGTCGTCTTCGCCGCCGAGTCCCATGATCAGGTGCGCCACCGCCTGGTGGAACAGCTCGTATTCCTTCGGGTCGCGCGCCTTCAGCGCTTCGAGCCGAGCGACGCCGTCTTTCTCGAGGCGGTCGGCCTTGGCGCGGAAGCGGTCGGCCTTGGCGTGATAGAGCGGACGCATGTACGCCTCGGTCACCGCGCCGATCGCCCGGAGGATGCTCTTTTCGCCGCAGCCGGCGCAGGCGCCGTCGCCCGAGACGAGTGCGTCGTAGTTGCGGCGCACCATCAGCATGTTGCGTAAGGTGGCCGTCTTCGAGTCTTGCGGCCGCGCGTCGTTGTAGAGGCCGAGGTACTTCTGCGGCGTGTCGGGCAGCAGGTCGAGGAAGGCGGTGCCGCTCTCGTGCTCGGCGTTGACCTCTTCGGTCTCCTGCACCATGCGCAGCGCCTGGTGCTCGCCGCACGCCGTCACGCACGCGGCGCAGCCCTTACACAGGTCTGACACGAAGATCGAGAACACCCCGCCGCCGCCGGCCGATTTCTTCTCCGGGGTCGCGAAGATCGCGTTGGTCTTCTGATAGGCGAGCGGCACCTTGGCGATGACGTCGAAGAATTCCTGCTTCGCCTGGGTGGAGAATCCGTTCACCTCGTTGGTGACCTTCTGGATGATGAAGGGCAGGAGCGGCGGCGGATCCTGCTTCAGCCCCTCTCGCATCAGGTCGCGCGTCCGTTTCTCGATTTCAGGCAGCAGGTGCAGCATCTTCTGCCGCTCGCTCGAGTCGCTCACGTAATTGGTGATCGCGGTCGAGAGCACCGTGCTGAGATCCTGCGAGCAGTTGGGAAGCGCCGTGTCCGGGCAGACCGCGATGCACTCCATGCACTGCGTGCAGTTCTCGGGGATATAGAGCGGCGTCTCGCGCCGTGCCACGTATTTCGACGCGGTGTCGCCGCTCCCCGCCGCCATCACGCCGACCGACGACAGCGGCGATGACGGCTGGTCGTAGCCGTAGTCCGACCTGAACTCGGAGTCGAAGACCGAGATGCGCGTCAGCGGCGTGCGCTCTCCCTGACCCTCGGGCACCGCGTGCGAGCGGCAGCCAGATCCGCAGCTCTCGCCTCCACCGGCAAACGTCGGCACGAGCGGCAGGAGCGCCTTGCCGCGCAGGGTCGAGCGATCGGGCGCCTCGAGCTCGCCGACGCGAATCTCGCGCACCAGCTCGAAGCCCTTGGTCATGACCTCCATGTTGGAGTTGACCACCGCGTCGCCGAGCTTGCCGAACTTCTTCACGTACTGCTTGTGCACCGCGTCGCGGAACTGCTCGGCGGTGATGCCGAACTCCTGCAGCATCGGCGACACGGCGAAGAACGCGCCGAGGAACGCGTTGCCCTGCATGCGCAGCTGCAGGTCGCCGCGGTCGGTGGCGTCGCGCGCGATCTTGAAGCCTGGCAGCGTGAACACCCGGATCTGCTTGTCGATGATCTGCTTGCGCGCCCAGAGCGGCAACCGCTCCCACGCCTGTTCGCCCTCTTCCTCCGACTCCCACACCAGCGACCCGCCCTGCTCCATGCCGTCGAGTGGATTGGTGTGGGTGAAGGCTTTCGGGTCGCAGCAGAGGACGACGTTGACGTGGCGGAGGTCGCAGTTGACGCGGATGCGCTCGGGCGCGGCGATCATGAAGTACGAGGTCGGCGCGCCCTTCTTCTCTGATCCGTATTTCGGGTTGGCGCTGACGTGGATGATCTCCTTCGGGTTGCCGAACTCATCGACCACCTTGTCGCGCTCGTAGAGCAGGTCGTTGAGGTCGCCGATGATCGCGCCGAGGTTCTTGCCGGTGGTGATCGCGCCCCACCCGCCGACCGAGTGAAAGCGCACCGCGATCGCGCCGTGCGGCAGGAGCGACGGCGTGTCGTCCGACTTCACTTCGTACGGATGGTCGACGCCGAGCACCATGAACGACACGCCGTCCGACGCGCGCTTGCCGTCCTTGCGCGCCCGCTGACCGATCGCAAACTCGTAGGCGCCGATTACATGCTCGGGGCGGAAGTCTCGCGACCCGAGGCCGTAGATCCCGCCGAAGAGACGCGGCATCTCCTCGGCCATGATCCGCGGCAGGCCGTCTTCGCCCTGGAGCGCTTTGGCCAGCGCCGTGCGGATGTCGCGGCCCATCGGGTTGTCGCCGGCCATCGGCTCGTCGGTGCGCTCGAGGATGATGACGTTCTTCTTCCCGATCAGCGCCCGGATGACCGCGGCGTCGGGGAAGGGGCGGAACACGTTGATGTGGATCGAGCCGACCGTCGCGTTGCGCTTCTCGCGCAGGTAATCCACGGCCGCTTCGATGTTCTCCGCGGCCGAGCCGAGCGCCACGAACACAGTGTCGGCATCCTCGGTCTTGTACTGGCTCACCAATCCGTAGTAACGGCCGGTCAGCGCCGCGAAATCCTTGTAGGCCTCTTCGAAGAAATCGAGGATCGGCTCGACGAAGTTGTTGCGGCGCGCCACGACGCCCTGCATGTAGTGCTCCTGGTTCTGCACCGGTCCGAGGAGCACGGGGTTGGTGAGGTCGATCATCTTCGGCACGCGGCGCCGCGTGCGCCCGAACAGCACGCGCTGGCTTTCGGTCGGGCACTCGATGATGTCTTCCGGCGCGCCGAGATACTCGCGAATCAGCTGCGACTCATGTTTGTAGAAGGTGCGCTCGAGGTGCGTGGTGAGGAAGCCGTCCATCACATTCATCCCGGGCGTCAGGCTCAACTCGGTGATGCGCCGCAGGATCAGCGCCTGGTCGGCGGCCTGCTGCGCGTCCTTCCCGAACACGATGATCCAGCCGGTGTCGAGCGCGCCGTAGACGTCGTCGTGTCCGCAGTGCACGTTCAGCGCATGCTTCGTCAGCGCGCGCGCGCCGACTTCCAGCACCATCGTCGAGCACTTGCCGGGCGCGTGGTAATACTGCTCGACGCCGTAGACGATGCCCTGGCCGGAGGTGTAGTTGACGACACGCTTGCCGCACACTGAGTGCGCAATCGCGCCGCCCTGCGCCGCGTGTTCGCCCTCGGCTTCGACGGCGATCGTGTTCTGGCCGAAGACGTTCAACTTGCCTTCGGAAAATGCCTGCTGGTACAGCTCGCCGCCTTCAGTGGACGGGGTGATGGGGTAGAAGACCCCGGCATCCGCAATGCGGGTTTCCGTGTGATAGGAAACGAGTTGATTGCCGTTAGCTGTGACGCGAATACCCGGGAAACGAGGTTTCGTTGTCATGGGACGCCCTCCGCGCCCGCCAATGGCTCGGCGAATGGAAACTAGAGGTGTATGACGCGCCCTGGGATGTGTGTTGTACGGGGGATTCTAGTCCCCCGGTCCGAAAGCAGCAACTATCGGCGAAGCGTCGCGCCAGCCAGTTCGGCCACGGCGCCGAGGGTGGTTTGCGCGGCGTTCAGGCCGAGGCGGAAGTCCTTATCGGAGTAAGCGGTGTAGAGGTCGGTGGGCTGATGATATTGCGGATTCCACCCCGCGCCGGTCTGCATCCCTCGCTCGTTTTCGCGAAGGCTGATCGACGGGACGATGTCCATGAACGGGGTCGAATCGGTGTTGGTCATGTGGTTGCCAACCGCCGCGGGATAGTCGGTCGCGTACTTCTCGTTGGCGTCTCGGAAGAAGAACGCCAGCTTGCTCGCCTGGTCGGCCAGCTTCGCGGTCGACTGGAATTCGATGTTCACGTCCGCTTCGAGTCGCTGCTCGGGACTCACCGAGCCGTCCGGTCGCGGCATGCCGTGATCCCACAGCATCATGTCGTGCTGGATCATGCCGAGCCACTTCGGTTCCGGATAACGCCCCGAGCCTGGAGGATCTTCCTTACCCTGCAGCGCCGCGCGCTGCTCGACGTACGACGTCGACCCGAAGAGGCCGCCCTCCTCGTTGTTCCACAGCGCGAAGCGAATGGATGTCGCGGTCTGCACCTCAGGGTTGCTGAAGATCCGCGCGAGCTCCATCACCAGCGCCGTGCCGGATGCGTTGTCGTCGGCTCCTTCGCCAAGCCCACGACCGTCCATGTGCGCACCGACGATGTACATCTCGCCCGGACGGGTGGCGCCGATCTTGGTGCAATAGACCTCCTCACGCGGCCCGGGCGGAGCGGTCTCGGAATTCAGCGCGCGCAACGCCGGATCCGGTTGGGCATCGAGTTGAGCGCCCGACGGGCCAACGCCCGTGCGAGCGGTGGTGATACCGCGCTGCCGCGAGCCGCCGACGCCTCGCCGTATTTCGCCGCTGGCGATCGGACCGGTGGGCAGCGGCGCCGCCGGTGGTCCGGGCGGAGGCGGCGCATAGACGTATCGAAGCCGTTCGGTGACGCAGCCGTAGCTTCGGAGCTGCGCCTCAATCCAGTCGATCGCGCGCTTGTTCCGCTCGGTTCCCTGCGCCCGGTCGCCAAACTGCGTGAGGCCTTTGATCGTCGCCTTGTACGGCTCGAGCTGCAGCCGCGACACCAGCACCTTGACTGCGTCATCGCCAGGCGCCTGCGACTGGGTTGAGGCGTTGCGGAACTGCGCCTTCCACTTCGCCGCCATCGCCGCGCGCGGCACTTCGCGGCCGCGGAGGTAGACCTTGTTGATCCGTCGCGTGTTCGAGATGTTCTCGAGCGGGTTGGCGTCGAGCACGATGAAGTCGCCGTTCTTGCCCGGCGCAACCGATCCGGTGTTGAAGCCGGCGATCGCCGCCGAGTCTCTCGTCGCCGCGACGATCGCCTGTGACGGCGTCAGCCCCATCGCCACCAGGGCTTCGAGATCGAGGTGGTTGAAATAGCCGATCCAGAACCGGCTCTGGCCGGTGTCGGTGCCGTTGACGATGCGCATGCCGGCGGCGCGAAGGGTCATCGCATTCTTCGCGTCGAGCGCGAAGCTCTCGCGGGCGCGCGCCACCTCTGCGGCGGTCATCTTCTTCAGCGGCGTGCCCCAGTGCTCCTCGATGTCGCTTGCCGAGTAGGTCTCGTGCAGCAACGGATCGTCGAGCCACGCCGGACGCGCGCCGCCGCCCTGCGTATCCATCCACGCGGTGATCAGGCTCGGCGTCATCCAGATGACCGGCCGGTTGTTGCGGGCGATGCGATCTTTGACAATCGCGACGAGCTCGGCGTCGACCGCGTCGCCGCCACGCACGGGCACGTGCAGCCAGCCTTCGACGCCGGCCTTCATCAGCTCTTTCGCATTGGCCAGCGTCACGTTGTGCACGCCGACGGGGACGTTGAACTTGTGCGCTTCCTCGATGACGGCGCGATAGAGCGGGGGAGTCAGGGTCTGCTTGGTGCCGGCCCGGTCGTCCACCCAGATCTTTACGAATGAAGGCTTGATCCGGACGTAGTCGTCCACCGCTGCGCGCGCTTCGGCCACCGTCGACACCGGGTACGAGACATCCACTCTCGACGGATGCCCCTGTGCGCCAGAGCCCGGCCAGGCGAGGCCTGTCCCCGCGGTGCGGAAGAGGGCGGCGTTGGGAATCACCTGGTCGCGCACCTGCAGCGGCACGTCGCCCCAGTTGGTGCGGCCGCCATGCAGATCCGAACGATCGAGCAGATCACCGACGCCGACCACGCCTGTGACGCCGTGATACGCGAGGCGCTCGAGATGATCGATCAGGTTCGCACGCGTGAACGATTCCTTCGACATCGTCCCCGCGGGGACGTCCTGAAACCCGATGTGACCGTGAAGGTCGACGATCCCCGGCATGACCGTCTTGCCGGTCAGGTCGACGTGCACCGCGCCAGCGGGTGCGGAGAACTCGCCGCGCCGTCCGACGCGCGTGAAGCGGCCGTTGTCGACGATGAATGCGGAGTTTTCGATCGGAGCGCTGCCGTCACCGGTGATGAGCCGCGCGCCCTCGAAGATGGTGGGAGGAACGCCCTGGCCCTCGAGCAACGAGGACCAGGCGATCAGGATGACAACGATCAGCCGTCGCACGGCGTTACTGCAGGATGACCGTGGCGTTGCGCTTCGGCACGTAGCCCACCGGGATCAACGCCACTTCCTTCATCGTCTTGATGTCGACGACGGAGACGTCGTTGGTGACCGGGTTGGACACGTATGCGGTCTTGCCATCGGGCGTCAGCGTCACCCATCCGCCGCCCTTGCCGGTCAGCTCGGCGCCGCCGATGTTCTTCAGGTCAGGCAGCGAGTAGGTATAGAGGTAGTTGTTCAGCCGGCTGACCACGACCAGCGTCTTGCCGTCGGAGGTCACCGCCATGCCGTGCGACGGGTCGGCGCCTTCGGGCACGGTCTTCTTGCCGGCCGCGAGATCGGGATTCTTGATCCGCTTGATCTCCTTGTGCGTCGCGAAGTCGACGACGGCGAATCCGTTAAAGCCGCTCATCTGCACGAAGATCCACTTGGTGGAGCCGTCGGGATTGGTGGCAAACGTCATCGGCCTCACGCCGAGGTCCATCTTCAGCGTCCACACCGGGGTCTCGGTTTTCTGGTCGATCACGTTGACCGTCTCGCCGGCGATCGATCCCGCGACGACGAACTTGCCGTCGGGCGTGACATAAGGGTTGTGGATCGGGCCCTGCGTCGGGATGGTCTTGACCATCTTCATCGACGCGGTGTCGACGACGTCGACGCCGCCCGGCTCCGGATCGCGGATGGCGACGTAGACGCGCTTGCCGTCCTTGCTGATCGCGATGTTGTTGGGATGTCCGCTGAGCGGCACCTTCCTGGTGACCTTCAACGTCTTCGCGTCGACGTAGTCGAGCGTGTTGTCGGCTTCGTTGCTGATGTACAGGCGGCTGCCGTCGGGGGGAAAG
>JADMIO012736356.1_pt1 | contig 68832 bp, 58 predicted proteins | sample 8958161 | NCBI WGS metagenome assembly JADMIO01 (sample SAMN16585339, study PRJNA669376) | soil metagenome | isolation source: Crop rotation soil | place: USA: Cullars Rotation, Alabama | collected 2011 | reverse complement strand
CGACAACTTGTCCACGTGGAATTCTAAGCTTAGGATCCCAATGTGCTGGAAAGAATAGCAAACTCTCCATCAGTTAAATTCATATTAGTAATATGGGTAGTACCACCGCTGCCCCCCAAATAAAGGGTTCCCGCATTTGAAATAGTAGTAATGGTATTACTTGTGTTGCCACTCCCGCTGTTGGAAAAATCTGCCACACTTCCACTCGTTACTCTCACCGCATTATTAATAGTATTAGTTACGGTGCCGCTACCTGTGTTGGAAAGGTTTGCTATTCCTCCATTCCACACGCATAAATTATTAATGGTATTAGTTGAACTACCAATACCAGAACTGGCCAAGGTTGCGTAACCCCCATCTACTACAACGTTTCCGCTAATACTATTAGTGGAGGTAGAAAGGTTGATGAGATTTCCATTTTGTATGTAAATGTTCCCTGTAACTGTGTTGATTGAATTATCTAGGAATAGGCTGCTGTTCCCAGTGATATCAGATTGTGCTGAAATATCCCCGTTAAAAATGTTGGTTGAATGGTCAAGAAATGCCGACACTCCCCCTATGACAGTAAGTGCGGGTGGGATTCCGGAGGAATTAAAAGTATTATTTTCATTTGGGCCAGGGGTGCCAACGATAACGCCACTCCAAGAACCGTTGTATACCGCATCGGTTGAGATGCTCACCGCATGTGCATAATTAAATATGCCAAGCATGCTTATTAAGGTCGCTAACCTACGCATTCTTGCCTCTCCCTGGAATTTGCTGGTCAAATGATTATCTTGTGCTAATGCGTTGTACTCTTCAAGCTTTTTATCATCGGACGAGGACAACCCTCAATTCCGTCCCTTGTCAAAATTCAATTGAATAGCTTTATAATATTAGTGATTTCGCTTTACAAATTTCAATTCATTAGTTAGAATCTCGCTTTAATTTAAATATTTGCAAAGAAGGGTGTATGAAAACAATTAATGAGCAGGATTTGAAATCGATTTCAGGCGGAGAAAATATAATTGTTACTCAGGTCCTTAATGTGGATGAAATTTCTTCAGCTTGTGTGAATGCACTTCTTGTAGAAAATAATGTAAATCCTCAGGCTTGGGAAGATAATATATACAAAAAATGTTCAGCATCAGATCTCTTTTTATTAGAGATAATTCAGGATGAAACTCCAGCTATAAGTATTGTGCTGGCGTAATTGTACGAAGGGGTCAAGTCTACCGCTGACCCCGTGTCACGGGTAGACCTGACTCATAGCAGAGATTAAGTGGGCTTAGTTAAAAAGGGGAGCGGAGATTGAATTTCTTCATAACTCTTGTGGTGATAATATTTTGGCCTTTCATCTAATCTAATATGCAACCAGGAAACTCCGCTACCCTCTGTGGATAACCAAAGTCCATTTTTGTTTTTCTCTATACTTTTTTCAGCTTGTTCACCGACATTTTTCCATAAATTATGTTGTTGCTCAATAGGCGCATATTTTGAAAAGGTAGCCAGTGAATTGTAATTGTTTTGTATTCCGTTATTATCTGAAGTAGGAGCGGGGCTAATTAGCATTGCATCTGGTGGACTTCCTTGATTGGGAAAATAGTGAACATTTTCTTTTGATTTAGAAAAATGTTCAGAAAACCTATCGGGTGTGGGTGTTTTTTCAAGCTCATTACCTGCTTTAGTCAAGACAAATTCAAAAGGTCTTTTTGAATAAGTTTGTTGATTGACGCCCGGGCATTCCCAATAAAATGGTTTAAAATCACAAGTTCTAAAAATATCAATTAATTGTTTTCTAAAATTCTCATCTTCTCTCATCAGCCTAAGTGCTTCAGAAAATGGAACTTTTTGGCCATCAGCGTCCTCTAACGTATATCGTATTTCACCTTTAGATTTTTCTGTCTTATCTACTTTAAAGGAAAAGGATGCTTTTTTTAGAGAATGATTTTTGATATTAGCATACTGAAGGCTAATAGGGGGTTGTGTATTCTGTGAAGGCAGAGGAGGTAATGGCTTTTTGTACTTCCCGGCAGTGCGAGTAATTTTTTGACCCTTCGGTTCAATTAATAGTGGGGGATTTCCCTTAAACTGGGGTTCGTATTTTTCAATTGCCATTTGAATTGCTTCTTTGGTTGCGTTTAGTAAAGGATCCACTAACTGGCTATTGATTATAATTTCTTCTCCTGATCCAGCATTTTTGACAGCGATATCCGCAAGCTCATTGACTGCTTCTCGTTGTGCAGTGGTTAGTATGGTTGCACTGGATATACTGGAGCTGACGCAGTATTCCATTGATTGCTCAGCTTTTGAAGAAATTGAACACTTTTCACCGCTTTTAAAAGTGATATCCACTTTTGTTGGATTTACACTAACATCTAACTCATATTTATCAATGGTAGAAGCTTGACGAGTTTTAATATCATCAACTACATTTTTCAGTAGATCTTTAGAGGATGTATTTTGTAGAGGTGGAGCAACTATAGGAGTGGTTTTTAAAATTTCGGCATACTCAGTAGTCGCCATCAAGTGCTCATTATCTTCTAAATATTTTAAAACGCTCTTTCCTGATTGAGTTTTTATACCTCTACATATAGATTTAATAGTTTCAACTTGATTTAATGGATCAGCAGTAGATCTTTGCTTTCCTTTAATATCCACAAGAATTCTGAGTAATTCAAGCGCTTCTTTAAGTGTTTCTTCTTCATTTATTGACTTGGTATGATACCAATAAAGGAATCCTTTTAATGCAATATCAACTGGCTCAGAAGCCAAATCAGCTACATCGGGCAATAAGCTAAGGATTTCTTTACGCAAATTTTCTATTTTTTGGCTTTTATTGGGAAAATCTGTAGTCATCTTCAATCCACACTTTTAATACAACTATGGGTTGGACTTTCGATTCGACTAAGATGTTCCATAGGATTTTAAAATAGGTGTAGAAGCAAGTATCCTTTATGAGCATATGCATAGTTGACAGAGGCCAACAATTGCCTCAACATCGCGGGGTCAGGGAAGATCGCTTATAAAATAAGGCAAGGACGGTACCGTTGACAGCTGCTTCCTCTTGCATTCTTTCTATTCTCCTCCTGTGAAGTGGTGATTTTCATTTCTTTAAGGCTTCCACAAAGATCAAATGCGGGAACATAGGTAATAGGAACGTTATCTATTAACAACGGTAATAACATATTTTCTGAGTATGAATTTGTATTTTCCATTATGATTTTTACCAAGGCAAAAGGCAGCCCTGTACTTTCGTATGTTATTTGCATTTTTTTGAATAAAAACTCATAATTTGGTTGTGAAAGCATTTGCCTTATGGTTTCATTTTTTTTGGCTTCTAAAGCAACGCTCAGTATGCTTAAGGGGTGATTGTTAGGGAAAATAGTATGAAGAATAGTTTTCTGCAACACAGAGATTAATCTATTATTGCTGGTTTGAGAATGTAGGGCAAACTTAGCTATTTTAATTTTATTCGCTAATATAATTACGTTTGATTGTTTTTCCCAAAGGAAATGAAAAATATCAAAAGAATCGAATTGAGCAGCTCTAAAAAGCAGACCATTAACTTCTTTTTCTGAAGGGGTTTCTTTAGTCCAAAGCCATGAAAAAACATTACAGTGGCGTTTTTCCAGGGCAGAATAAAGCAAATTCATAATGGAGTGGCATGCTTTACCTTGAGTTAATTGATAAATATATTCCGCAACTTCCAATTCCTTCATTTCCACAGCATGGATAAATAGTGAACTTAAGATATGAATGTCTAGTTTATCCAGTAGATCAGCCGACTCATTTGTTTGATCCGCTTTAACCCGATTTTTTTTCATCCATGCTAAAAAAACATTTTTAATACTTTTACGCAGCGCTTCACTAAGTAGGGGTGCTGTTTTTGAGGCAGGCATGCAGTACTCTCTAGGATTGATGAAATTTAAAGTGCATCATTTTAAGCAATTTAATTTAATAGCACAATAAGGAATTAAAGATGCGTGCAATATTGACAAAGGGGTCGGGTAGACTTGACCCTGATGAATCCCCATAACTTTTTTTAGAATATTGAATAATTTCAAAGATGTAAGTAGACATGCGGGGCACTTTATGATCAAATGATTTTGCGAAAAACTTGGTCAAGGAAAAGTGCCATGCATGTAATAGCTATTTTACACAATCTCTTTAGTGTTTGTCGATCTTCATTGGACAAAAGAATCTTACGCACCCTTTACAGCACAATAGATGCATTATCGAGATGCAGAAAGCTTACTATTGTTGGTTTGGACCGTTCACTTCATCGAAATTGCCATGTTAAACACAAGATAAAAGCAGTAGATAGATTATTTGGAAATGCTAAATTGCAAAAAAAATCACTCTGTTTTTACAGAGTCATTCTACTACTGTTAATTGGTTCTAATCAAAGACCAATGATTATCATTGATTGGTCTGGATTAACGCCATGTGGAAATTATCATTTTATACGGGCTGCTGTTCCTGTGGGTGGACGAGCATTACCCATCTTAGAAATTTCTGTTCCTTTAAAGAATTATACTAGTCCAAAGGTACATAAACTTTTTCTGAAAAAATTGAAAGAAATGCTACCTCAAAACTGCAAACCGATTATAATAACCGATTCTGGTTTTCGCAACCCTTGGTTTAAACTAGTTTTATCGTTTGGATGGGATTATATTGGTAGAATCAGACAAAACACAACTTGTAGAAAAATTGATGAAAATGAGTGGGTCCCAATTAAAAGTTTGTACCTACTTGCGAGAAAAAAGGCGACATACCTGGGACAATTTATCTTATCCAAGGGTAATAAACTAGATACTCATTTTATTCTTTACAAAGAAGAAAAGAAAAATAGAGTTAAAAAGAACCTAGCAGGTAAAAAAGTGCGCTGTTCCTCTAGTTTAAAACATGAAAAAAGAGAATCAGAGCCTTTATTGATTGTAACTTCATTGTCTATGGAAGAATCAAGTCCTATTAAGATAATCAAACTCTACCAGAAGCGTATGCAGATTGAGGAAGGATTTAGAGACCTAAAAAACGAGAGAATAGGGTTTAGCTTGCGACAAAATCGCAGTATGTCGGTTGGACGGTTGAGTGTTGCTCTACTCATTGGCGCTATAACCATGTTTATATTATGGGTTTTAGGTATCGCAACTAAAAATCGGAATTTGCACTATCATTTTCAAGCCAATACTACTCGTCATCGAAGTGTTTTGTCGCATTTTATGATTGGGTGGCAAGTGTTGGAAGAAGGGAAAATATCCTTTACTTTTAAAGAGATAAAACACGCACTGAACCTCCTGCAGGAAGCTCAGTATGCTTAAAAGTTATGGGGATCCATCAGGACTTGACCCCTATTTGTTGGATTTGACATTGTACACCTGGAGTTCCCGTTGGCGGTTTATTTGGACCACCTAGAGATTGATTGGGCGGTTTGAGGCTAATAATAAAAGTGACAGGTATGGTCTTAGAACTTTTCATTTTTTCTCCAAAAATTTATATTGCTTAACAGTATTAAAAAAGTTAGAATAATTTCTTTAATATATATTAGTTATATAACTTAGTAAAAGGAGATAGAGTCATGGCTAAACAAGGTAAATATCGTTTTGAATATACGGCCATTAGTGAATCTACATCACCCAGCAAACCTAAAAAGGTTCAATTTGACTTTGATTCGAATCATGATTTTATTTCAAAGTTACGCGATAGTTTAAAAAGTTTAAAAGGTCGTTTCAAATTATCTCTTAGCAATGTTAAAAACATTAAACAACTACCTTATGTGCAAAATAGCACCTTTGCCGTCCTCACGGAAAGAAATCTCCAAGATCGTATTACCTCACTTGAGGTGCCTTCAGGATTCTTTAAAAAAGATGAGTTAGAACACATCAATAATCAACTACTCATAAATCAAATAGGTAGCAGGAATTCAATGAGGAGTTCTAAAATTCATTTTAACTTTGTACTTACCGCGTTTATTGCAAGTGTGTCGAGCCTCTTTTTTTTCGTTACCACAATTCCCGGAATCGTAGCGTCCTTACTCGTAGGAGGCATTGTTGTAGGTCCACTTTATAATCGTTTCAATGATTGGCTGATTCAACAATATTTTCCTAAAAAGGAGATAACGGTAGCCAACTTAAAGCAAGTGCAAAAAAAGTTAAATAATCGTACGTTGACTAGAAATCAGGGAGAGATGGATGCACTAATAGGAGGAAAAAATTCTCAAACCTGGACATCCTATTTTCGCACTAACTTAACCAAATGGAGCGTTTGGCGTCATCCCTTAGCGAGTCATGCTGGTCAAGAATTGGCGGCTTTAAACCCAAATGTGTGTCGCATAAAGAAAAGAGCGTAGATAAAAAAGGTTCAGGTCTCAAGTAACCCCCTTTGAAAAAGGGGGCGGTTCAGATTATCTACGAAGTAAATGAAATGGCGGGGATTTCTACCGCTGACCCCGGGTCACGGGTAAACTTGACCCCATCACCATAAATATCGAACACTTAAGAACCCAGCATTAGCAGCGTAATCGTCTTTATACTCAAAATCATAACTGGCGGTAAGGATAATATCCGAAAGGTTGCTAAAAGTGGTTATGCTGGCTCCGATGTTAAAACTAGTTGCTGCGGGAGTAAATCCTATACTAGTGAAACTGGGGCCACCTCCAGTGAATTGAGAAGTGACTTGCATGTTATCATTAATGAAGTCATAAAAAACTCGGGCATGCACCTCTGATTGATAGATAATACGGGGACAAAGAAAATCATAGCTTAGGCGCGCACCTAATCCACCTAATAACATATTGAAGTTATCACCCTCCACACGTTGATTAGCCGTATTAGCGCCTGTCTCGGTATAACTACTTAAATGTAAATGAGAATAAAACAAGGATACTAAAGGAGTGAGAGTGAAATCATTGACATCTACATCATACCCAAGTTCTGATTGTAGCCCGAATTGTGAACCATGGAAATCACCAGTAGGATGCAATCTCACTGTTCCAAATAAAATATGATGGGTGGTGTTATAATCGTTATACGCAACAGAGGCTATTCCATTAAGGTACCAAGGCCCCTCAAAATCATATTCGCTATACAACGAAAGTTGATAATTATTGATTTTGGTAGTCGAACCAGAATCTTTATTATGCGCATCAGCTTTTGCCCAATTCAGGCTTATTCCTATCAATGTTTGCGGAGTAAATTGTGCTTCTTTTCCAAGTGCAAAACCCCACGTAGACTCCTTATAACCTTCTATGTCATTACGTTCATTTTGATTGGCGTGTTGAGCAAACACTTTGAACCAACCATAATTTAGGTCTGGAACTAGATCGCCGGAAGCATAGCCTTTTGGCTCAGTAGCATTATTAAGTGCTAATTTTTTGCTTTGTTTTATTTTGTTAATACGATCATTTAACAAATCATTCACTATCATCGCGGTCACAAAACTCTGATCTAACGCACTACCGCTGATGGCGGGTTGAATAATCGATTCCAGTCCTTCATTTAAAATATCTGCATCAGTGAATAAAGGTAATTGACCATAAAGTTGTGCTAGACTACCCATCGCATTGGGAACGCTCCCTAAAGCCTCTGCTACCGGTTTATTACTTTCAGTAGCAAAGGTGGTAGCCGGAGTAAAAGAAACCACCAATCCTAAAATAGATCCTGAAACTTTTGAGGAAAATGAAGCTAATAATGTGTTTCCAGTAACCGGTATTGGCTGAAGACCACCTGCACCACCACCACTGATAATAAGGGGAACGAAGCCACTTTGAGCAGGAGGATTGATTACATGGATGGAAGAGTTTGGGTTAACCGTTGCTGCACCACTGGTTGTGATTGTGGCAGGGCTAGTAGTATTGCTACCCATATCTACTTGTAAAGTTGTGCCTGCGCCAAGATTAAAAAAACTTCCCACATTCGAGGTAATAGCATTAGCCAATGATAAAGTTCCACCGCTGACGACTAATGCACCACCTATACTAGGGGTTGTGCCTGCTAATGAAAATGTTCCTGCGTTAACATTCACGTCACCTGCAACGGAACCTGACAACGTGAGTAACCCATTTTGAATAGTGGTAGATCCCGTATAAGTATTAGTCCCTGACAACGTTTGTGTTCCAGCTCCTTGCTTGATAAGTGAAGAAGAAATGGCTGGAAAATCTTGAATCGCGCCTTGAAAATTACCTTGCGTGGAGGAATGGGTATCGATAATCAAAGGAAGCATCGATTGCACTGTACTGGTGCTATTGCCATTGAGCTCCCCAATAGTGAAATTAGCAAGATTGGTAGCAATAACCATTGAAGCATTTTCTAAAATGATGTTAGCATTACCGCCAGAATTATTTCCCTGAATCAAAATGCTTGGACCACCTAACGTACCCCGATTAACAGCTTGTATGATTGCTTTTCCACTTAGAACATTGAATCCTTGATTCATTAAAATCTGTACACCATTTACATTGCCATTGTTGGTTACGTTGATAATGGATCCATCATCTATAGTTAGATCTTGTAGAAATATGGCTTGTGATCCAACAACGTAACCCACATTATTGCTAATATCGCCTGTGTTAGACCCTGTATTGGTAATAGAGAAATTGAGGTTTTTGCCGGTGCTAAAGTTTCCTGCCGATTGAAATTGTGAATTTCCTATATATCCTACATGGTTTATAAAAGAGGTGCTGCTATTGGTTCCGCTATTAGAAATTAAAATAGTGGCATCATCTCCTAAAATAGTGGTACCTTGGAAATGGGCTTGATTACCTATTATTGCACCCGTAAAATCAAATCCTATCCCATTGTTTGAATGGGTTCCTGTATTTTCTATTCCAAGATAAAACAAATTTCCTGCCTGAAAATTATTATTAGCCTGAAATTGATCGCCTCCTACAGAACCTGAATAGTTAAATGTGCTAGCATTGCTGCCGCTAAAATTTCCTGAATTACTTATTAAGAAGGTAGCATTGTTACCTACCGTTGTTGATCCATTAAATCCAAGTTGTAATCTTGAAATGTTTCCTATTGAATTAGCGCCTACACCCCCACTGCTATCCGTACCCATATTAGAAACGGATAATTTCAAATCATTACCTGCATTGAATAAACCGGCAAAAAACATTTGATCTTGATTCATGATTGCGGCAAGCGCACCATGAGCTGCTTTAACGCCAGAAGACGTGCCAGCGTTTTGCGTAGAAATTATGGCATTATTTCCAACTATAAATGAGTCATTAAATAATGCTTGGCTGCCAGTGAAACCGCTTAAACTATCAATGATAGCGGTAAGTCCGCCTCCCGCGCCCACACTATCATCCTGGCCAATGTTAGTAATGGTCATACTAAAATTTTCACCTGCAGTGAATTGATCATTTACATAAAGCTGTTGATCGATAAGATATCCTGTAAAGTCTGTAAAAGCGGCGTTAGCGCTATTCGAACCATGATTTGAAATCAGAAAGGTAGCATCATTACCAAGGGCAACAATACTATTAAAATGCGATTGAGCACCCAGTACTGCCCCAATATAATTATTTCCTGTTCCAGTGCTGCTGTTAGTTCCGCTATTTTCAACCGTGAAATTAAAATTATTACCCACTAAAAATTGATCTGCATTGTAAAATTGAAGACCTGAAATAAAGGCAATGCGGTTGCCAGCTGCGCTATTATTGCCACTATAAGTACCGGTATTGTCCAGGGAAAGTGTAATATTATCTGGTCCTGTAAAGGTATTATTCATCTGCATTTGGGAGGAGCTGAGAGCGCTCGTAACATTATTACCGATACCTACAGAGCTATCAGTGCCTGCATTGCTTACCACCAGATTACCACCATTCTGCATTAAGAAAGGGGAATTGGCAGTAAATTGATTTTGAATGATATTAAGCGCATTGCTTGAAATATTACCTGACACGGTAGCAATATTTGTGACGTTCATATGTGCACTGCCAGAGGAAGAACCACCTGGCCTTTGAAAACTGAGCTGAGTTCCAATAAAAGAAGGATTGTTAATATTTGCCACATTAATAGTGGCGTTAGTTTGTGCGCCAGTGATGCCATGACCATTCAAGGTAAGTAGGTGGTTATCAATATTAATAGTAAAAGGAGAAGCTTGATTTGAAAACTGTAGGGCACATACAGAAAAATCAGACGTTTGATTGGTAGGAGAGAAATTGATATTGCTAATGGTGCTATTGAAAACTGCTGTATCTGTGTTTTGAGGAACAAAATTCGGATTCCAATTAGCAGGATTGTCCATATTATTGTTTGGATTTTGTGCAATCCATGTGATTAAGTTTGTTGCGGAAAGAGAGGTTGATACCAACAACAAGCCCATTAAAAAAAACGGTGAGATTCTTAAGATTGTCTGCCTTGACATTGCACCATCCTGTTTGAGTCTGTTTTATAGAGTGATTAACTTGATAAATACCATTTTAAGACTCATTTGGGAATGGATATTTATTTACTTATTAAATTAACTAATTTAACAGCGGTACAGAGAGTTGCCACTCGGTCTCCAAAACCTAGTCTGAAATATGCAGTGAAATAGGTGTAGGGTGAGCAAAGCGAACCAAACCAAACCACCCTCTTGCGCTGAGCTATCCCTACAAAATTAAAAAATAATTTGATTTTTATTTGTTTTCCCGGAATTTAGCGCCACTTAGCGAGCTTGCGAGCGTTTAGTGGCGCTTAATATCCGGGACCTAGAGTACAACTTTATCCGATAGTTTTAGCTTCTATTATCAAGAGGTTGCTTTTTATTTCAGTGCCTACAGCTGACCCTGAACTGGCTCACGGATAGACCTGCCCCTTTTTCATCATGCGTTTCATAAAATCCCCAAATAACGGAACAGTAAAATCGGTATCACCATGTGCTGGGCTATAAATCATCCCCTTTTTTATTAAATTATTTCTAATAGGTGCTACAGCTTGAGGGCTTACCTGAAGTTTTTCAGCTATATCGCCCGATCGTTGCGCGCCTTCACCCAAAATAGCGAGTGCATAAAGGTATTCCTTTTCACGAGGGGTTAATCTATCAAATCGAACTCGAAAAAAACTTTCATCCAGACGACGAATAGATTCTTTAGTGGCCTTTTTAATATCTGCAATATCAATGGGTGATTTTTCCGCTATATTCCATGCTTGATATCCCCATTCTTGAAGGAAATAGGGATATCCTTGTGTTTGAAGCGCGATCTCATCTAATGCTTCATCAGTAATTTTTACGCCTTGGCTTTCTGTAGGGCTTCTAATTGCTGCAATCATATCTGGCATATCAAGAGGGCCGATTCTAGGGAAATCAAAAAGTCGCTCGGCATAGGATTTTGATCTTCCAGTCAATCCAACTAATTGTGGTAATCCTGCGCCTACTAGAGCAAGCGGAAGCATTTTTTGAGCGATACGATGAAATGACATAATCAAAGCGCTCATTTCTTGTTCAGATAAATATTGAAGTTCATCAATAATGATCGCAACTGCTAGTTTTCTGTCTTGAGCTGCCTCAGCAATAACTTCTAACAAGGCAGGCAGATCTGACTCAAGATCGCCACTATCCGCTGTGCCTGCTTCAGAATCGATATCTAAATAGATTTCTACATCTTTAACTTTAAGTTTAATTCCATTTAAAAAACTTTTTAAAACGCGGAAGCTCCTTTTAACTTTTTCACTTACATTTGCCATTCGATCGAGCTGGAAAAGTAATTGTCGTAAGGGGGGCAGAATTAGTGCGGCTAATGATTTGTTTTCATGTGCCTCCACAAAAATAGATTTATACCCCTCTTTTTCAGCAAGGTGATGAATTTCATTTAAGAGTACCGTTTTTCCTACTCCTCTTAAGCCTATAAGTAAAAAGCTTTTCTCAGATCTGGCAGCTTTTAATCGTCCAAACATAATATGTGCTTTATCTAGGATAGTTTGTCTTCCGGCTAACTCTGGAGGTGGGGTTCCTGCTCCTGGTGAGAAGGGGTTTTTAATGGGATCCATAATATATACCAAGTTTATATGAATATAAGAAATTTCTGTTATATTCGCATAAACTCAACATATTCGCAACAACTAAAGGGGGTGTTACACTTAAATAACTTGTTCCTCCTGCCGATAAATACAAGCTAAACCGTTATTTCTTCGAATTAAGGCAGGCTTTTCTATTGAATGACAAGTTACCCCTTTCAACTATATCTGAATACTCTTTTCCAATCCCCTTGCGGAGCTGACGATCTTGTGGGTAAAACATGCTTGTGAATCATGTTGTGAGATTCTTCCGGCAGCTGTATGACGGGTGTTTTCTTAAAATATTTAAAACGAGGGATGATGGGATCTGGAATGTTTTTATGATAAATAGGAAATCTTAGCTCTAAATATCTTGTAGCAGCATATTGATTTCGTCTTAATTTTCTTTCTTTAAATATTTTAAAAAATGTCATACTATCATTTTCGTGAAATAAATTAACATGACAAAACGCAAATTTAATTTTTAAAGAAGCTTGTTTGGCGTCATTAAAGTTTGCATCATTATATAAGAAATGATATTTACCTAATGTAATTTTCCGTAATGCTAAGTCTGGTGTTGCTTCAGAAGATTTGAAATAAGGTAATAAATCCGTTTTTACTGCGTTATAGCGTTTTTCAAAATCTTTTCTATCTTCTGATGTTTGTAATAGTGAAAGTAGTTTTCTGGTGTGTGCAATCATACGCGGATTAATATCTGTGAAAACAATTAAATCACAATGGCCACTCAGCGCTACTAATAAAGAGCAAAAAGAAGATTCTCCTATTAATATAGCGATTCTTATCGTTCCATGAGGAAATACATCGGGCTTTCTTTTAAGCAATATTTTAAAAGGTGTAGAAAATTCTCGTTCATTTGAAAAAGGGTAAAAACCTAAATTGTTTAAGTGAGAAATTTCAGAATGCGGGAGTGACTCCAAACACGTTATAAGTTTTTTTATTCGCCTTCTCACGGGCACTCTCCTTTACTTGATAAGAAAAGTTGAACGACTTATGTAAAGCTGCCTATGATGCCTAAAGTAAACATAAATGTAAATGGCGACTGATCATGTTATTGGCAACAGATCCTCATTCAGTACGTATTGGATGGGCAAATCAATTTCTAAAAAAAATTGACTTGTCTATTTATAATACCATTCTAGAAGTAGGATGCAGAGAAGGTAAAATTAGTAACCAGTTAGCCCAGTCCTATTCTAATCAAACATTTACGGCTATTGATAATGTGGAAAGCGAGCTTGAGCAAGCAAGTGAAGTACAACTTCCTAATTTAGAATTTTCCCTACAAGATGCTCGGAATTTATGTTTTGATGAGCACTTTGATGCAGTCGTTTCTTTCAACAATTGTTTGATGTGGATAAAAGAAAAACAAAGCGCTCTGAAAAGTATTTATTCGTCTCTTAAACCAGGGGGGAAAGCTTATTTACAATTTTTTGTGCATCACGGGCATCCTAAAAATGATCGTTTTCTTTATCAAACAGCAAAGCAGCTAGAATGGAGATTTTATTTCAAAGCGTTTGCGCAAGATTATTATGATATCACCATACCTTATTTTTGTCAGCTGGTTCATCAAGAAGGATTTATTATTCATAAACTTGAATTGATGAAATATGCTACCCACTTTGAACATCATTCATTACTGCAAAATTTTTTAAAAAGTTGGGCTACGCAATTAAAATATTTGCCAAAAACTAAACAAGACTATTTTTTCAATCAATCAGTAAAAAATTATATGAACTATCATCATTTGAGTACCGAACAACCTTTTGACTACTTTGAATATGTGTTAGAACTGATCTGTGAAAAACCATTTACTAGCTATAATGATGATGCGGTAAAACTTCAATATGGCTTAATCGAATTTTCTAGACGTGAAGCGCAAGTGTTAAAGCATTTTTTAAGTGGGAAGTCGGCGAAAGAAATGGGATTCTTGCTGGATATTTCTCCAAAAACAGTAGAATTTCACCTCGCTAGTATCAAAGCAAAATGTCATTGTTATAAACGCTCAGATCTCTATAAATTGGCAATGTCAGAAGGTTTTATAAACCTTATGTTTGAAAACAAACTCTAACCCTAGTAATTCTCCTGGTATCTTTCTTATCTAATTTTGATTAATTTATGGACAGTCTTCTATTAATACCTTAAGGAGTTTTATGAAATTGTTTAAAAGTACGGCATTTATTGTTAGCAGCCTTGTATGCATCAGTTTTACGCACTCGTTGCAAGCCCAAGGGATGATTTATAAAAATCAACGAGGTTCAATCATGGAATTAGTTCTACACCCGCAGGATGGCAATGTCGGAACTATCACAGGAACTTTTACCACCGCGGTGGGCAATTGCAAAACTGATATGGGAGTAGCCATGCCAATAACTGGATTCGTTAATGGAAACGCAATCTCTGTGTCTATTAATTTTCCACATTGCAAACAAGTGGTGGCTATGACAGGACATCTGTTAGAAGAGAATAACACGCTTTATACACTGTGGTTGGATGCTTCCCAATCAGCAGATCCTATGAAAAAAGATTGGACTGCCAATATTTCAGGTGCAGATTACTACCAGAGAGAGAAAAAATAGGAATTCCGTCGTTGCGAGCTGAGCTATCCCCACGAAATTAAAAATAATTGCTTATATGTTTTCCCGGAATTTAGCGCCACTTAGCGAGCTTGCGAGCGTTAGTGGTCGCTTAATATCCGGGATCTAGAGCACAACTTTAGCTTATAGCTTATTAATATCTATTATTAAGAGACGCTATTATCTTTCGTGGATGAATGTTGTTCTGGATCCCGGCTATAAGCGCCACTAACGCTCGCAAGCTCGCTAAGTGGCGCTAATGCCGGGAAGACCAAGTCATGGGGATCGCTCAGCTCGCAAAGACAGACTCGTGTTGCGATTTTTGTGGGGATCGCTTAGGTTGCGAGGGCGTCTTCGACCGAAGCAATCCAGAAAATATCAAAATCATAATATAGAAGGATTTTTATGCAAACACCTATTCGTCATGAAGCAATTGAATCACCTGAGAAATTCTTTGCTAATTATTATCATGTATATTATCGTTTAGCTCAAGAATATATCAATGAGATCCCATTTTATCCCAATGAATCCGTTCTGGACATAGGATGTCGAAATGGTAAAGTGACAGCCATGCTTTCCTATTTAAATCCAGACGTCCACTTTACAGCCATTACTACCACCGATGCCTTTTTAGATCAAATCCAAAATGATAACGCAATAGAGAAAATGACAAATATGCAATTTGAAACTCAGCTGCTGAGTGATTATCAGGTGAATAAGCACTATGATAAAGTGGTGTCATTTTTATGTTTAAACTGGCAGCATGATAAAGAGAGTATTTTAAAAAAAATATATCATGCGTTAAAGCCAGGGAAAAAAGCTCATCTACAATTATTTGTAGATCATGGGCAAAACTGGTTTGATCAATGTATTTTTGATGTTGCTAAGCTACCGCAATGGGAGAGCTATTTTAAGAACTTCACTAAAAAGTGCCAGCCGGTAAAACCCGGTGTGGTTCTTGCTTTAAGTGAGCAAATCGGTTTTATTATCGAGAAGTGTATTTTACAAAAAAGAAAAATTCCATTGCAGGATGAGAAATATTTTAAAAATTGGATCATGACCTGGAGTTCTCATTTAGCTTATTTACCTCATGATAAGATTGATGTTTTCTTTGCACAGGCTGTTGAAAATTATTTAAAAGGTCATCCCAAAGACGAATCGGGAAGAATATATTATGAAGATTATTTTTTTGAGATGACTTTATTGAAACCGGAGGGGGATAATGCCCTCACCCGCTTCGCTTTACTTCGGCAAATAAGTGTAGATACAAATTAATCTTAAATATTTTACAGTATAATTATCATATGCCGGTACCACATCACCCTTTAGACTGGGCACATCCTCTATTAAAAACATGGTTCTTAGATAAGTTTGGTTCCGCCACAGAACCTCAAATTCATGGGTGGCCTGCCATCTTAACAGGGAGAACCACGCTCATCTCTGCGCCTACAGGATCGGGTAAAACCCTAGCTGCGTTTCTGGTATGTATTAATTCGCTTATTATAAAAGCTGTCAATAATGAGCTAAACGATCAAACAGAAGTGTTATATGTTTCGCCATTAAAAGCCCTAGGTAATGATATACAAAAAAACTTATTACAGCCCCTTGCAGAGATTACAGCATTAGCTAAAAAACAAGGTGTGGATTTAACAGAGATCCGCGTAGCGGTGCGAACTGGCGATACACTGATGCGTGAAAGGCAATCTATGCTAAAAAAGCCACCACACATCTTAATTACTACACCCGAATCCTTATATATTTTACTTACTGCACAAAAAAGTCGTGAAATGTTAAGAACGGTTAAAACGGTGATAATAGATGAAATTCATGCCATGGTAAATGACAAACGGGGTGCTCATCTTGCGCTATCTTTAGAACGATTAAAAGCTTTAACTTCTTTCAATCGAATTGGGTTGTCCGCTACGCAAAAGCCTTTAGAAACGGTAGCACAATTTCTTGCGGGGAGTAATCAATCAAAGCGTCAAATCATTAATATCGGTCATGTTCGCCAGTTAGAATTGAATATTGAAATTCCTAATATTGAATTAGGGCCTATTGCGACTAACGAACAATGGGATGAAATTTATGATAACTTGGGCGAATTGGCTAATCAAAATCGTTCTACTTTAATTTTTGTGAATACCCGACGCTTATCTGAACGCATTGCCCATCATCTTTCTGAACGCTTAGGGGAACAATTCGTAGCTTCACATCACGGAAGTTTATCACGGAAATTGCGTTTAGAAGCCGAAACGAAATTAAAAAATGGTGAGCTTAAAGTTTTAGTGGCAACCGCCTCTTTAGAATTAGGAATAGATATAGGCTCCATCGATCTGGTATGCCAAATAGGTTCCCCTCGTGCCATCGCAACCGGTTTGCAAAGGGTAGGGCGTGCAGGTCATTGGCATGGCGCTATCTCTAAAGGGCACTTTTTTGCAACCACTAGAGATGAATTATTAGAATGTGCTGCACTTATTTATGCTATTCGTAATGGGGATTTAGATGAACTGATTATTCCCAAAGAACCTTTGGATATTTTAGCGCAACAAATAGTGGCGAGTTGTGCCACACAAGACTGGCTGGAAAGTGATTTATTCACACTATTAAAAGGGGCGTATCCTTATCAAAAATTAACTAAAAAAGTGTTTAACTCCATTATACATATTTTGTCTGAAGGTATTGCTGGTTCGCGGGGACGCTATGGAACTTATTTATTTCGCGATCGAGTGAATGGAATGCTAAAAGCAAGGCGAAATGCAAGATTAACGGCCATTACCTCGGGCGGAGCTATTCCGGATAATGCTTTATTTACGGTGATAGCGCAACCTTCCAACGTGACTGTCGGTACTTTGGACGAAGATTTTGCAGTGGAGAGCAATAGGGGCGATATTATTTTATTAGGCAGTACTTCTTGGCAAATTCAACGAGTAGAAAGTGCCTCTGGAAGAGTGAGTGTGACCGATGCTCATGGTGCTCCGCCTTCCGTACCCTTTTGGAGAGGGGAAGCACCGGAGCGTTCTAAGGAATTATCTTTTTATGTTTCTTTTTTAAGGCAGAAAATAAGTGATTTGCTAAAAGATAAAAATAATTGCATAACATGGTTAATAGAACATTGCGGTTTAAATCAGCGTGCAGCGTACCAGCTTACCCAATATGTGGACCAAGGGATTGCAGTGCTAGGAGCAGTACCTACTCAACAAACTATTATCGCAGAAAGATTTTTTGATGAGAGCGGCGGAATGCAATTAGTGATCCATGCTCCATTTGGCGCACGAATCAATAAAGCATGGGGGCTAGCCTTACGTAAACGCTTTTGTCGTTCTTTTAATTTTGAATTGCAGGCGGCTGCTACCGATGATGGCCTCATTATTTCATTAGCCGAACAGCATAGTTTCCCTTTAGCTGATGTATTTCATTTTTTACATCCTAACTCTATTAAAGAAGTATTAGTGCAAGCCGTTTTACAATCGCCTTTATTTAAAATTCGTTGGCGTTGGACTGCGACGCGTTCTCTTTCTGTGGTGAGATTTAGAAATGGAAAAAAAGTCCCCCCCAATATTTTACGCATGTTAGCGGAAGATCTCTTGGCGGCAGTTTTTCCTGATGCCGCAGCTTGTCAAGATAATTTGGCAGGGCAAGATATTATGCTTCCTCAGCATCCATTAACGGATGAAACTATGAAGGATTCGCTTCATGAAGCACTTAATTTGACGGGATTAATTGAACTATTGGAAAAAATAGTCAATAAAAAGATTAACTGTTTAGCAGTAGACACTCCGCTGCCTTCTCTTTTTTCACATGAAATTTTAAATGCCAATCCTTATGCTTTTTTAGATGATGTCCCTTTAGAAGAAAGAAGAGCAAGAGCCGTTGATCTGCGTCGTTTGTTACCGGAGACTATGCTAGAAGAAATTGGGCGATTAGATCCTAAAGCCATTGAAGAAGTACAACAACAAGCTTGGCCCGATGTGAGAAATGCTGATGAATTGCATGACACCTTGCAAACCCTGATTGCATTTCCTGCCTCTAAAGCCACTCTGGAATGGGAGAGTTTATTTGAAAAACTACTAAAGGGTGGTCGATGTGCAAAAGCGAATATTAAAGAAAATGAGTTTTGGGTTGCGGTTGAAAAAGCAAAATCATTCAAAGCGATTTACCCAGAAGCAAAACTCACAGAGGCTGACGATTATGAAAGTGATAATATTGATTATGAAGCCGCACTGGAAAATATGATTAAAGGATGGGTGTTGCACTTGGGCCCTACGACCTCTGTAGAATTAAGCCAATTATTACAGTTAAATGAGAAGGATTGTGACAGGGTTTTTCTAAAATTGGAATCTACTGGTCTGATATTACGAGGACAATTTAAAAATTTACCCCCTAATCCTCTTGAATGGTGCGATCGTCGATTATTGGCTCGCATACATAGATTGACTTTATTTACGCTTCGCAAAGAAATCGAGCCTGTATCTGTAGATCAATTTATTCATTGGTTATTAAAATGGCAACATCTTGCACCTGGCACGCAGCTAAAAACTAAATCTGGATTATTAGAGGTGATTAGGCAATTACAAGGTTTTGAAATGCCTGCCCGTTCTTGGGAAAAACAGATTTTTGCAAAAAGAGTAGCGGATTACGATAGAGGAATGTTAGATGATCTTTGCCTCAGTGGGGTGGTCAGTTGGGGTAGATTATCTCCCCATCCCAGCACCCTACACCCTGATAATGAAAAACGGATCAATCCCAATAGTGTGGCCCCCATTACTTTCTTCATTAGGGAAGAGGCAGCTTGGCTCAAGAAATTCAATCAGATTAAAGATGAAAAAGGTTTGCAAAATGTTGGGCATTCAGCAAAGCTGATTTATACCTATTTAAAAGAAAAAGGGGCCTCCTTTTTAAGTGATTTGGTTCGGGGTACAGGAAGATTGCAGTCAGAAGTGGAAAACGGTTTGTGGGAATTAGTGGCGGCAGGGATCATTACCGCGGATAGCTTTGATAATCTTCGCTCTTTAATTGATCCAAAAAGACGTTTAGATCGAAGTAGGCGAAAGTATCATTTAAAATTTAACACCAGTCGTTGGGCATTGTTGCACCATGAGGAGGGTGATAACACAAGTGATACTCATGAAGCCAGTTGTTGGATGCTGCTAAAACGTTATGGTGTGGTTTTTCGAGATTTAATTGCTAGAGAAAAAAATATTCCACGATGGCGAGAGCTGCTCATCGCATTTAGGCGGTTAGAAGCCAAGGGAGAAATACGTGGGGGCCGTTTTGTAGAAGGATTTGTAGGCGAACAATTTGCATTGCCTTATGCCATTGAGTCGCTTAGGGCGATGAAAAAAGAATCCTTGAGCCAAGAAAAATTAATGGTAGCCGCAGTGGATCCATTGAATTTAGTAGGGATTATTTTGCCGGGAGAACGAATAAATTCTCTTTCTAAATCGTTGGTAGTTATCTATAACGGTGCGTAAGATCATCTCAAGCGCGATTTTACCCGCGCTAAGATGAAAATTTTGCTCAACGCCTTCTGAAAGCAGGATAAAATGTCTTAATATCTTCTGTTCGCTCACGATTGGTGGGGTGGGTTCTGTACCAACTATCGTAATAATTTGTCATCGATTTCACAGATTGAGTAGCCCATTCCCCATAAGTTTTTGGTGCTTTTTGAACGTTAATAGGCTGTTCCCATCTCTTGAGCATGATCTGAACAGAAGACAACTTGCACGCTGTCAAATCAGCATCAGTTTCCAATGCTCTATCTAGAATGTGCGATCCGATATTACCGATTGCTTTTGATATCATCAATCCGAAATTGCACAGCTGAATCATTCCTAAAATAGAAAAGCCAACCACGGGGAAAGCAGCAGAAGTGGTTAGGCTAATTAGTAGTCCAGTCGACATAATCGCAGAAAGCATCACTCCCCCATACAAGAAAATAGTCGCCGTCTTGCCCGCTGCACTAGGCAAACCAAGGAGAGCATGATGTTGACGAATATGTGCAAGTTCGTGAGCGAGCGTAGCTTCTACATGCTTATCTGAACATATCTTATCTTTATAATCTTCAAAATATCCTTTGGTAATCCAAACTCGTCGAGGATTAGGGAAGCTTTGTGATTCAGCATTTACACTCCAATCAGATTTCAACGCTATATATGGAACCGTTAACCCATTTCTTCTACAAATCTTTTTGAGTATATTAGAAATTTTTCGTCCAGTTGCCGTAGAATTAAATTTAATATTTTCACGCTGAGCTTGGCGATTTCTATACCACGTAAAAATAGGTGCACCTATTAGAAAGGCTGCTATTTCCACCCCAAAGACATAGGCAGCTGTTGAATCTAACATTGCGTTTGTTGAAGCACTGATGAGTGCATTGGATACTAAGGTTAAGCAAGAAATAGTACCTGCGAAACATAACGCACAAAGTGCGTAACCAACAATTCCCCTGGTAAGAGGATGGCGAGTAAATCGCTTCAGTGAATTTTTAAAATGCATTTGATATCCCCTGATGGTAGCGTGTAACTACGCATGAAATTAATTATATTTGAGATTGAGCATACTGCCTAATTAACTTAAAAATATCAAGGGATCACAGTGTGATTTAATTTTTTTAATGAATTAAATCACATTTTGAAGGTAAAGCTTGTATAAGGCCCATCCAAAGAAAAACTCTCGGTTGTCTTTATCAAGCTTTGCAAGAAAACCGAACCCGTTACAATGCCTAGTGAGGCCGGAACATAAGTAGATGGCACATAATTTTGTATTGCATTAACATAAATTGAAGCCATATAGCCTGCTTCTAGCGCAAAAGATTTATTATTTGAATAACGACGTGAATATTTCAATCCTAATTTAGCATCCAACGCAGGTACTAATTGAATGTAACTACTATGCGATATGGATTGATGATTTTCAGGGATACCTGCGGCGCTCAAAATGCTTCCTGTTCCATTCATATCGGTAGAGGGTTGTTGGCTGCCAACATATAAATTACCTGCTAACATTCCCACCATATTAATTCCACACCATCCATGATATTGCCCATCTAATCCTAAACGTATTCCCACCGAATTATATTTGGAACGAGTCATTATTCCAAAAGAATAAGGTCCTAGAATGGGATCTATTCCTGCAAAATTGGCCTTTATCTGATTGTGTAACCATAGTGCGCTCAATCCTGTAAACAATCTCATTTTGAGATCAGGCTCAAAATTTAGGACTTTACCAATTTCTGCATTCAATACGTCAAAATGGTTTTTCAACGTACCCCTTGCGTAGCTAGTAGGTCCTGCATCTGGACCCACATTCCAGAAAGGTCCTGTCATTTGTTGTGCGGGAGGAGGCTGCCTATCGACGGGAAAAGTTGCCCCATCTGAGGTATGCAAATGGGCCCAATAAAAATTGAGGTGACTTCTAGAATGAGGAAAGGTGTGACAAAAATTGAGTGAAAAACCAAAATTAAAATCGGGCTCTATTCCTCTGGGTATCCAGCTTGGCGAGAGAATAGGGGCAGGCACAGCCGGATTAAATGGATCAACTAAAACGGCATAATCGTTGCTTCCACCTGGGCGTAAATAAATGATCCCTGCAGAAAATTCATTCGCGTAGAGGGGACAAAAAGAAGCTATTAAAGCGCTAAAAATACCGAAGCGGGCCAATTTTTTAATCATAACCATTCCCTGTTTTTGCAGTCTGTCCGATGATTGGAAACGATAAATTGTACCGGTTTATGAATAAGAAAGCACACGTTTACCTAGGTATTTGGAACAAGATAAATATGTTTGGCGAATAACCAATTATTTCATTTTTTAAATTATGCCCTCGACCAAAGCTTGCATCTTTAAAATTGCTTGTGAAGGTGTCCTCTTCAAATTCAAATCGTATTTTTTTATGGTACTTTCATTCACTCAAATTATATACAGATAGATTTTAAAACGGAAAATTGCTTTTACCGATCTATATTTAAAGAGTAACCCTTACTCATTAGGATATAAAAAATGCACGTAGAAACCTTTACCTATCAAAATAAAACGGGCTGGTCAGTGGATACATTTCCTGATCTTGACTCACCCCAAACTTTAATACTGGCTTTTTTTGCTCCTGAATTTTCTAATCAACATGTTCCCTTTGATGACTTAAAAAAGGCCTATCCTAACTCACATTTTGCCGGGTGCTCTACTTCTGGTGAGATTTACGGGCCTATCATCAACGATAGTAGTATCTCTATTGCTGTCATCAAATTTGATAAAACTGAAATTAAAATAGCATCACATGAGATAAAGAAATCGGATGAATCGTATTTGGTGGGTAAGGAATTGGCAAATTCGCTTAAAAAAGAAAATCTCAAAGGTATTTTAATTTTGTCAGAAGGGCTTATAGTGAATGGAAGTACTTTAGTGGAAGGCCTGAAACAAAATTTATCCGAGAATGTTATCATTACCGGTGGGTTGGCAGGTGATGGTAAAGATTTTAAACAAACATGGGTTTTAAAAGATCATTATCCTTCCAAAAATTGTATTTCAGCCATTGGACTCTATGGTGAAGATATTGAAATCGGTTATGGCTCAAAAGGAGGTTGGGATTTATTTGGCCCTGAGCGACTCATTACTCGATCAAAAGGGAATGTACTATTTGAAATAGATGATCAGCCTGTACTTGGATTATACAAAAAATATTTAGGACAACGAGCAGAAGATTTACCTGCCTCTGCTTTATTATTTCCATTGGCCATTAGTGAAAATCCAGCTTCAGATAAGTATGTAGTGCGTACGATTTTATCGGTTGATGAAAAGAACCAATCAATGACTTTTGCAGGAGATGTGCCAGAAGGTTGGTATGCCCAATTAATGAAAGCCAACTTTGACCGTTTGATTGAAGGGGCCTCTATGGCAGGTAAAATGTCCATTACCAGTAAAAGAAAAGATCAACTGGGCATTGCTATAAGTTGCGTGGGTAGAAGGTTAGTGTTAGGTGAAAGATCAGAAGAAGAAGTGGAAGCTACGCTAGATACTCTAGGTAAGGGAGCTTCTCAAATAGGTTTTTATTCATACGGAGAAATATCTCCCAGTGGTCTGGGTTCATGTGATTTACATAATCAAACCATGACACTCACCACCCTCAGTGAGAGATAATCATGAATGAAATTCATCCCTTATTGCTGCGTCAAATCAAACGAGTGGGCATTGATATGGAAAAAGACTCCATAGCGTCTACTTTTTTGGAATTATTTGGTAAAATCAGCAAAGCTTATACCGAATCAGATCAAGAACGTTATACTATTGAACGTTCTATGGAAATATCTTCTAAAGAAATGATGGAATTGCGTCAAAAAATTCAACATGAAAAAAATGTTCTAATCACGGTTAATCATGATCTCACTAGAGAAATAGAAGAGCGTAAAAAAGCAGAATCCAAAAATTTAGAATTGACCAAAAAACTTATGATTGCTTCTAGACAAGCCGGTATGGCGGATACCGCCACTAGTGTTTTGCACAATATTGGTAACGTCTTAAATAGCATTAATACATCCTCATTTATCGTTTGTGAGATGATTACCTATTCAAAAATGTCAAATCTAGAAGATGTTAAAAAACTTATTTTGTCGCATCAAAAAAATTTGGCCGAGTTTATTACACAAGATCCTAAAGGAAAACATTTGCCAAATTATCTCTTGAAATTGTCGGACTTGTGGACGGAAGAGAAATCCAAAATGACTAAAGAATTGATTTCTCTGCAGAATAATATCCATCTCATTAAAGAAACTATAACTAAGCAGAATTTCTTAAGTAAAGCGATGGGCGTTACAGAGAAAGTGGACATTAAACAAGTTATTGAAGACGCTCTGTTGCTGGCAAAAGGTGGCGAAAAGGTTAGAATCATTAAGGAACTTGCCCCAGTTAACAAAACAATTACTGATAGGGTTAAATTATTACAAGTGCTTTTAAACTTAATAAAAAATAGTTTTGAATCATTGCGTGAAGTTAAGCATGATGACAAATGGATCAAACTAAGAACATTGGAAAACGATCCTTCTAGCTTTACGATACAAGTCATTGATAATGGTGTGGGGATTTTAATGGAAAATTTCAACAAAATTTTTACTTTTGGCTTTACTACTAAAAAAGAAGGACATGGTTTTGGGCTTCATTCTAGTGCCAATGCCATTCATGAGTTAGGCGGAAAAATGAGTGTGGATAGCAAAGGTCCAAATGAAGGGGCAACTTTCACCATCACTTTACCTTATCATTCTTCAAAGATAAAAGGAGGGTGTCATGTTCAGCGATAAATCTCTACGTATACTGATTATCGATGACAATTTTGATATCCATGCGGATTTTAAAAAGGCCCTCCATGATAATAAAGATGACAAAGATGACAAAGATGAGGATGAAGTTGCACTTTTTGGCGATAGACTCAACATGCAAGAATTATGTACATATCAAATTGATTCCGCTTTCCAGGGACAAGAAGCTTTAGAATTAGTGAAAAATTCCATGTCCAATAGAAAACACTATGCTTTAGCTTTTGTGGATATAAAAATGCCACCCGGATGGGATGGTATTGAAACCATTCAAAAAATATGGGAAATCGACCCCGAAATTCAAATGGTGATTGTCTCAGCTTATTCTGATTATTCTTGGGAAGACATCATTAGGGTATTAGGCAAAACAGAAAACTTGTTAATCCTTAAAAAGCCTTTTGAAACTATGGAAATACGTCAATTGGCACTGGCGTTGACCCGGAAATGGGCTCTCAAAAGAGAAGTAGATTTTCAAATTGAGAATTTAAACTTGTTGGTAGAAGAGAGAACCATTGATCTAAAAAACTCACTCTCTATGACTGATGCTACCTTAGAGGGAATCCTTGAAGGGATTTTGGTAATAGGCAGAAATAAGAGTATTTTAAAGTATAATCAAAAATTCCTTAAAATATTTAGATTATCAGAAGAGTTTACCCAATCGACAAGCTCAGGTGAAATACTGGTTCGGGTGGCAGAACAGGTAGAAAATCCTGCCGAATTCTTGGAATTGCTTGACTCCATTGAAAATACTTTTAATCTTAAGGAATTCAGCGAGTTGAAATTAAAATCTAATGGGATTCTTCAAGTTTATCAACATCCACAAATGTTGAATGATGAGGTCGTCGGTGTAGTCTTCAGCTTTTTGGATATTTCAGAAAATAGAAGAGACATCAAACGATCCTCAGCTTCAGGATACTAGGTTTCCAGCTCTAATTCTTGACAGTATTAGCCCCCATTTCTCTATATTATTTACATAGCCTGTAAATATATAGTCTACATTTACCCCATACATCAAATAATAAACTACATTTGAATAAAACTTTTGTTTAATTGAGGAGAGCGCTATGACACCTGATCAAGATATAAACAGAGTGATGGAAGATAGATACTGCTTATATAACATTAAAAAGAAACCCATTACTTGGTCAGCGGTCGCTTCTGGCGCCCTGATAGCTTTTGGGCTTACCTTTCTATTCCATTTACTTACATTAGGGATTGGACTGGCTATTGTTAGCGATAATGATCAAGGCATCAGAAGTCTCGCGTTAAACGGATTTATATGGACGCTAGTCGGTGGGATTATTATCCTATTTATTGCAGGATGGAAAACAGGAAAATTGATTAAGATTTATCCTGATGATACTTACAAGTGTCATACCACTGTATCTGGCTATTCTGATTCAATCACAACCGAAACAAGCACTGAAACGACTACACTAAAATCTAAAAGTTGTTGTTATCATGGCATGACACATGGGTTTATTGCCTGGGTGCTATTTTTAATGATCAGCTTATTTTTTACAATATTCATATCGTATACAACCTCTATGACTGCTTTAAATTCTTCTTTCCTCAATATTCCTTTAGGAATTCCTCAAGCCATTGCTGAGAGTGGACAAGACGGTCAAAATAGAAATGCAATTCTTAATAATCAACAAAATGCTTCGCCTAGAATGAATGGAAGAACACAAAATAGCGCTAGCGGTCTTCCCGTTTCTCCTAAGACAGCGGAAAGAGCAGGCGTAGAAGTAATAGGACTTTTTCTAATCTTTGCATTGGGTGCAGCCTCTTGTAGTATTGGAAGCTATTTAGGATTGCTAAGTCACAGAAAATGCATGGCTAAAAAATGCAATAAGAATGTAAATGTATAGTTGATTGCTAAAAAATTTAGGAGAAGTCAACATGATAGGTACAATATTACTGATTTTATTAATATTATTATTACTTGGCGCAGTACCTGCCTGGCCCTACAGCAGAGAATGGGGATACTATCCAAGTGGTACACTTGGATTAGTTTTACTGATACTTATTTTATTGATTGTTCTACAAAGAGTACCTATGTAATTTATTTTTCAGGAATTCTCGCTAACAAGTTAGCGTGAATTCCTTCCTTGTTTTTACGATTTTTATTATCAATCATTACTTTGAAATTACATTATAAGTGTGTTGAGCAATGATCAATTCTTCATCAGTGGGCATCACACGCACATCCACCGCAGCATCAGATTGACTAATCAACTGCGCATCCGTATTATTTTGCTGCTCGTTAATTTTTATGCCAAGCCAATCCATGTTATCACATATTGCTTGCCGCACATATGACGCGTTTTCACCTATTCCGCCTGTAAAAACTAAAGTTTCTAATCCCCCTAATGCTGCTGCCAACGCCCCAAGTTCGCGTCGTGCACGATATACAAATAAATCTATAGCTTCATGAGCTTCAGAAGATTGAGAATCTAGAAGTACTTGCATATTGCTACTGATCTGAGACACACCTAACAAGCCACACTGTTGGTACAGAAGCTTTTCGATTTGTTCATAGGACATGTTTTTTGATTTCATTAAGTAGAGAATAACACCGGGATCCATAGCACCACATCGTGTTCCCATCATCAGCCCATCCAGTGCTGTGAAACCCATGGTACTGTCATAGCTTTTTCCATCCTTCACAGCACACATGCTAGCTCCATTTCCTAAATGGGCAATAATGGTTTTAGCCTTTAAAGTTTTAGAGACTTGTAATTGTTTAACAATATATTCATAAGAAATCCCATGAAATCCATAGCGATGGATCCCAGCTTCTGCATATTTGCGGGGTAGAGCAAAGAGATTGGCTATGCGGGGATGTGTTCGGTGAAAGGCTGTGTCAAAACATGCAATTTGGGGTAGATCTGGAAATTGCTGCTGAAGTATCTCAATGGCTTGTAAATTAAAAGGTTGATGTAAGGGCACAAAAGGGATCAATAATTTTAATTCATTCAAAATGGCAGAGGTGATTTGTACAGGTTTAACAAAATGCAGTCCCCCATGAGCCACTCGATGTCCTATTGCAGATATTTTTTGCTTTTCATTGATCCGCTCAAATAAGAGTTTGAAAAAATAGGTATAATCATGACCCTTGTTAAACTTTTCTTCCTTCACCTCGCCGTCCATTCGATGAATCTTCAATAAAGGCTCACCCTGCAGATCCTGGATGCTTCCAGACATCAATTTACTGATCTCTTGGCTATTATGGTGGGTAAATGCGGCAAATTTAATGCTAGAGGAACCCACATTTAATACGATGATTTGGATAATTCCCCCCGCCAAATGAACTCATTCTTTTGCAAAATATAGATGATTTTATGCTATTTTATTATGCTATCACTCACCAATGAGGTAAGAGCACCTATGTTATTTAATCCAGTGGATGGGCGTTGGCTATATAATGCTGTTGACGGTTATCAAAGAATGATGCAACCCATGTCTGATTACTATTTGCGAGCGGCAAAGCAACTTAATCGTGTATCCGATGTAATGAATTTACCCATGAATGTACCCTACATGCCGGATGCTAATATAATTAAAATGTTTACCACTCCTCGTCAATTTCTTAAGTTGAACGCAGGTACTTTATATGTTGCTCATATGCTAATGAATCATTATCAAAAACCTACTTTTGGGATTGAGGAAGTTAAGGTTGATAATCATTATTATGAAGTAGTAGAAGACATTATTCTTAAAAAAAGCTTTTGTCATTTATTACAATTTAGAAAAGTGATGGAAGACCGCGAAAAGCCAATGCCAAAATTACTTTTAGTGGCTCCTATGTCTGGGCATTATGCGACGCTGTTGAGAGGCACTGTTAAAGAGCTATTACCATTTTATGATGTTTATATTACTGATTGGCAAAATGCTAGAGATGTGCCGCTTACTGAAGGCTCATTTGATTTTGATGAATTTGTTTCGTATCTTATTACTTTCATGCGAGAATTAGGACCCAATCTTCATGTGATGGCGGTTTGTCAACCCACTGTGCCTCTACTAGTGGCTTTGTCAATGATGTCTACGGATCAGGAACCTAATTTACCCCAATCCGCTATATTGCTGGGTGGCCCTATCGATACTAGTCAAGCTCCTACCGCTGTTAATACCTTAGCGACCTCCCATTCTGATGATTGGTTCAAGCAAAATTTGATCTCCGTTGTGCCTAGTCACTACCGGGGATACATGCGTTTAGTTTATCCAGGATTTATGCAGTTAATGGGTTTTATGAACATGAACCTGCAAAGACACATGGAATCTTTACAAAAAGCCATTATAGACTTCTCCTATGATAAAAGAGAAGATGCGCTGAAAACGGTTCATTTCTATACTGAATACTTTTCAACAATGGATCTGACAAGTGAATTCTATCTGCAAACGATTGATACCATTTTCCAAAGAAAACTATTAACCAAAGGCAGTTTAAAAACAGCGGGCAGATTTGTCAATGTGGAAGATATTAACAATACTGCTATTCTCGCCATTGAAGGAGAAAAAGACGATATTACCGGAATAGGACAAACGAAATCGGTGTTAAGCTTATGCAAAAATTTACCTGATGATATGAAAAAGTACATGCTTGTCAAGGATGTGGGACACTATGGCTTATTTAATGGTAGCAAATTTAGAAAAATGATTATTCCTGAAATTAGAAGGTTCACTTCAAGCTATGATGCACTGCCCTAAGACTGAATTAAATTTAGATGCCTTAGCCAAAAATTTTATGGATAAGTGCAGTTCTTTATCAAAAATATCTGTTGCCGTGGTATATCCCTGCACACCAGATTCATTGATGGGAGCAGTAGAGGCAGCCGAAATTGGATTAATTGAACCCATTTTGATTGGGCCTACCGTACAGATTGAGAAATTAGCCCAAGAGCAAAAGTTAAATCTGTCTGGGTATAACATAATAGATGCGCAAGATGTGGAATCTTCCGTACACATCGCTATTCAACTGGTCAATGAAGGAAAAGCGCAGTGTTTAATGAAGGGTAGTCTGCATACGGATGAGCTCATGCGCGAAGTAGTCAGCAAGGGATCGAATTTGCGTACCGAGCGACGAATCAGTCATGCCTTTGTTGTGGCAATGGAAGGTTATCATAAACCTTTTGTGGTGACGGATGCTGCTGTGAACATCAATCCTGATTTAATGTGCAAAAAGGATATCTTGCAAAACGCTATTGATCTGGTACGGATCTTTAAGCCAGATACGCTACCGAAGGCTGCTATTATATCAGCCGTTGAAACCGTCAATCCTAGTATTCCCTCGACCATTGATGCAGCTTGTTTAAGCAAGATGGCCGATAGAGGTCAAATTCAGAATGCTATAGTTGATGGACCTTTTGCATATGATAATGTAATTAGCTTACATGCTGCAAAAGTTAAAAATATTCAATCTCCTGTCATTGGAGATGCTGATATTTTTATGTTTCCTAATCTGGAAGCAGGTAATATTTTTGTAAAACAACTGATGTTTATTACAAACACGCTTTCAGCAGGCATTATATTAGGAGCGAAAATACCTATTATTCTCACCAGCCGCGCAGACGGGGTGCAATCTAGAATTGGATCGTGCGCTCTTGCAACTCTAATGGTGCATCATACTAATTAGCAGCATGAATGACTACCAAAGAAATGAGTGCAATCAATCCTGTGGCAGCGACTAGACCATGGATTAATGCCACCGTTTTAGGAACAGCATTTCCCATCATATCTTTGAAGAACATGTAAAAGCCTACCAGTGCTACGATGACAAAAAGACCGGCAAACCATATCGTTTTATTTTGATGTTGTAAAGCATAGATAATTAATAATATAAGCCCAGATGCGGCAAACCCGCCATGAATAAAAGCAATGGCTTTGGGTGTTTCTTTATTAGATAGTACATAGGTTAACAAGACAATTCCAAATATCGCAGCTAAAGCAAAACAAACAATACTCGCAATAATCATTTCTCAAGCTCCTTTTTTATTAATGGTTTTAAAGCAGGTCCTTCAATAACTTTGCCCTCTGGCGTAAATCGACTACCATGACAAGGACAATCCCAAGTTTTTTCAGCACTATTCCATTCCACAATACCTTTCATATGGGTGCAAACAGCTGATACGCTATAAAGCGTTCCGTTCATATCTCTATAGGCTGCAATTTTTTCACCTTTAGATTCAATAATTTTCCCTTCGCCATAGTGTATATCCTTTTGGCTCCGAGTATCACACTTGCCTGGAAAATCTTTCATATATTGAATGAAAACATTAGAGTTTTCTTTTATAAACGAGGGGGCACTGGCCATGGGAGTAAAACGGGTAGAATCAAAAACTTCATGCCATAGATTAGAACGATGCATCATAAGATCTGCGATGATCATGCTTGAAACCGCCCCATACACTAAGCCATCTGCAAAAAAGCCAGTGGCCATATAGATATGATGGTAATTTGAAGATAGCAAACCAATATAAGGTAAGCTATCTGCCGATTGATAATGCTGTGCAGACCAATGATATTCTACTTTATCGATTTTAAATATCGTGTACAAATATTTCTCAAGTTCTTTAAAATTCTTTAGTGTATTTTTAAATTGTCCGGTTTTATGATGCCTTCCTGCAATAGCTAAAATATCAATATCCATAGTAGCCCCTGCACTATGGGTGCTGATCGCATGATGAGGCGATTCTACATCCCAATAATTACCATTGAAGGATTGATTCTTTTCTAGTTTAGCGGCAACGACATAGCTACGATAGGGACCCAAAAGCATTTGTTTACCATTAATACCTAAGGGAACATGAGTTGCCAAAACTATTTTATGAGCACGTATTTTATTGTTTGGTGTTAATAAACTACAATGATCATGTGTTTCTTCAAATTTTAAAACAGGCGTGTTCTCATAAATAAGACACCCTTTATCTTTCAATATGCTTGCAACTTGCAAAGTAAATTTCATAGGATTAATGCGCCCTTGATTGTCCATGCGAATTGCTTTTTGGAATGCAAAAGGAAGCTCAAGATTCTTATCGGCTATTTGACAGTTTGCCTTTGAGAATATCTCAGCTTCTTTTTCAATGAATTTAATTTTATTCTTATCGTTAGTATGCAAATACCATGGCCGTCTTTCAAAATGACATTCAATTTTGTGCTCTAAGACAAGGCGTTCAATAAAATCAATTGCTGCTTGTCTTGATTGAATTACAGATTTAACGGTTTCTAAATTAAAGTGCTTACAGACATTTTGATAAAAAGGTTGTACGGGAACATACAAATTACCCGTCGAATATCCCGTCGTATTTTCTGCGATATCATCTTTTTCTAAAACGGCTACTTTTTTGCCAGCTTGAATTAATAGGTAAGCTGTTAATAGTCCTGTTATTCCACCCCCGACAATGGCAACATCAACTTCAATGTTTTGGTCTAATGCTGGAAAATGAATATTTTTTGGGGTGAGGACTTTCCATAGTGATGAGGTATTAAGTTGCATCAATAACCTTCCTTAGTAATTCAGTTGGCTAATTTCTAAATAATTGAATATTAACCATGAACCTTGAAATTAGCACATATAAAAGATGAGTAAAACCTAAATATGACCCATAATTACATATCTGGCTGCCAAGTCAGTCAGGTTTTTCCTATAAAACAAGGCGGGTGAGGGCCAAATGCTCGATTATTTCGCATTAGGATTACTATTTTTTGTGGGCTTAGTCCTCTTTTATGGCGTAATTATCATCCATGACATTCCCTACGAAATAGCCAAAGCCCGTAAACACCCCCAGCAAGATGCCCTGCATGTAGCCGGATGGATAAGTCTATTCACGCTGCACACTATTTGGCCCTTTCTATGGATTTGGGCAACCTTATATAGAGAAGACAGAGGCTGGGGTTTTATACCAGAAAACAAAGAAGAACAACAAAAAATAAGTGATCTCAACCATCAACTAGCCATCATACAAGAAAAGCTCAATCACTCTCTATCGCAGGAAGAAAAAAACGCTGCGTTATCTCAAAAAATGACGGTAGTAGAAACAGAAATCGCCATGCTAAAACAAGTAATAGGAAAAGAACCTTAATGGATTTATTGCTAATTCTTACTTATACCGCCATTTGCGTTTTTATTTTTAAAATTTTCCGCATCCCTTTGAACAAGTGGAGCGTACCCACTGCTATTTTGGGTGGCATATTATTGATTGGGACATTATTGGTGATTATGAATTACAATCATCCCTATTCTGAAATGAGTAGGGAATATTTTGTTACCACGCCTATCGTGCCTGCGGTAAGTGGTCGAGTGATTGAAGTACCTGTGATCCCAAATCAGGCTCTTAAAAAGGGAGACATATTGATTCAAATTGATCCTACCCCTTTTAAAAATAAATTAAACGCACTACAAGCCCAGTTAACATCAGCCACCAGCGATCTAAAAAGAGCCACTGAGTTGGTAGCTAAAAATGCTTTACCGGTTAGAGATAAAGACTTAGCCCAAGCACGTTTTGAAGAATTAACTGCACAAAAAGCAAATGCAGAATATGATTTAGATCAAACCACGGTTAGAGCGTTGGGAAGTGGTTATGTTACCCAAGTCATTGTTAGACCAGGTATGATGGCAACCTCATTCCCCATTCGACCCTTAATGGTATTTGTGAATGAAGAAAAAAAATACTTTGTAGGCTGGTTTAGGCAAAATAGTTTATTAAGATTGAAAGTGGGAGACAAAGCGGAAGTGATTTATGATGCTATCCCAGGTGTCATTTTTAATGGAAAAGTGACTTTAATAATGCCAGTTTTGGGAGAAGGACAGGTCAATGCCAGTGGTGAGCTTGTCACTGCAAAGGAATTCACTTACCCGGGTAGGGTGCCTGTTTTAATAGAAATTGAAGATCCCAAATTTGCACAGTATTTAAATGTTTTGCCGGGGGGTGCTGTGGGTCAGACTGCGGTGTATAGTGAGCATTTTCATCATGTTGCGATTTTGAGAAAAGTACTATTAAGAATGGCGTCTTGGATGAATTATTTATTTCCTTTCCATTAATCAGGGCACGTTATCCTGATTGAAGTGAAACGTCATCCTGAGCGTAGCCATGTCATCCTGAGCGTAGCCATGTCATCCTGAGCGTAGCCATGTCATCCTGAGCGTAGCCATGTCATCCTGAGCGTAGCCATGTCATCCTGAGCGTAGCCATGTCATCCTGAGCGTAGCCACGTCATCCTGAGCGTAGCCACGTCATCCTGAGCGTAGCCACGTCATCCTGAGCGTAGCCACGTCATCCTGAGCGTAGCCACGTCATCCTGAGCGTAGCCACGTCATCCTGAGCGTAGCGAAGGATCTCGTGACGCCACTGCAATCCTGCAGGAGATCCTTCGCTACGCTCAGGATGACGTAGTGGGAGCTACGCTCAGGATGAAGTACCCAAATACTAATCTTCCTGCTCTTTTTCGTTCTCAAGCGCCTTTTCAGTAATCTCACAATAAAGCTGTATCGCTTTAGTAACTATTTCTTGATACTCAGGATATTTATCAGATAAATTAAAAATGTATTTGGCATCCGTAAAAACAGAGTCTAAAAATTTCACATCAAATTCGTTTAATTTTCCACCAGAAAATACTTTTTCTCTTAATTCTAATGCTTTAGGTAAACGTTGTTCAGTAAAGCGCTTAAGCAGGGCCTCAATGATGATAGCGTCTTCCGCATTTTCTTCCATATTTTATTCCTTATGTTCAGTCCTATCCCCAGTGTCTGTTTTGCTAATTTCAGAATAATACTTTTCTAAATCCTTAATTTGCTTATCATTTAGCGTCTCCAAATCAATAATAGTATTGTGAGCGAATTTATGAGCACGAATTAATTCATCGATTTTAATATTGAGTGCTAATGTGTCTCTATTTTGTGTATTTTGAATGATAAAAACGATTAAAAAGGTGATGACCGAAGTGCTGGTATTGATGACCAACTGCCACGTATCGGAAAAATGAAATATAGGGCCGGTAGCGAGCCAAATCAGAACGAAGGATAACATGCAGATGAATACCCAAGCATTACCTACAAATTTTGAAACATTGGTGGCGATCACATGAAAAATATCAGAGCACTTCTCTAAGTGTCCTTTTTTTTCACAATCCTGTTTGTTTGTTTGCATTTTCGATTTCCTATTTATTTCTAGAGTAAGGTCTTTTTGTGGAATATTTGGATTTTCTATCATCTTTCTCAACCATCACTTTTTTTCTTTTGCGAGTAAAAAGTAATACGGGATCTGGAAAATTACAATTGAGTATCGGACTAGCAAAGAAATCTTTAAGGAGTGCTTTTGTTTCTTTAGAAACGAATAAAGAAAGCGGAAGCGCTTCTTTAATTGACATGAATTTAGTTGATTGCCTTGAATACAAGGAAGTGGACGAAGAAACGGATGTTGAGGATGAGGATGAGGATGAGGATGAGGATGAGGATGAGGATGAAGATGAAGATGAAGATGAAGATGATGAAGTAGAGTGTAAAGACGAAGAATAGGATGTTGAGGAGGATGAACATGCCAGTCTTTGTAGTTGCAGTCTAGATTTTTGTTTTTCCGCACTTTTGCTAATGATCACTTTATTCATTGCAACAATAAGTGGATCAGGAGCATCAACCATAATTTGACCCTCTAGGTTTGCGTACCTGCCTAGGTGCAGTAAAATCGTAGCCATGCTTTCTGCATGCCCATGCTGAGCGGCAATAGTATAACTATAAGCTAAAGCGACTTTCCAATTATAGGAATATTGCAAACAATAATCTTCTACTCCACTCACTTTCTTTACTTTAACTAATAAGCACCATGTTTCAAGTATTTTTTTCATTACCTCATAATGATTGAATTTTGCACAAAGAATAAATGCTCGCCATACGCTATCTAGTGTACCTAGACGATCTATCATATTATATTCTTTATCAATGCCTACGCAGAAAATAGTGTAAATTTTATTCACAAGGGGTGTGGAAAGAAGTTTACTATGTATTATTTTCATGGCGTTAGGATTCCCCACTAATCCCGCTTGAATGAACGCATCAAAAGGCGTGTCCGACGTTTCTAGGAGGTGTTCAGCCAAGGTATGAGGATCATCAAATTTTTGAATTAAAGGGGTGCCCATCGGTATACAGAATTCCACATCTAATTGGGTGGGGGTAATACATCTAGGCATACGCTTAGGAATAGAGGGACCTTTTGTTTTAGAATGAACTCTAATATCAAGATCTTCGAACTGCATTCTTAAGGAATGTAACATAATTTAATAAATCCATATCCCATTACAATGTATATACAATTGTAATCTATAAGTTTATTGATTAGCATATTTTTTTTCAATCTTAAGGAAGCGTTATGAGCCGTGATTTCAATAAAATGAGTCTTGATTTTTATAAAAATTTGAAAAATATCCCAGAGTTTCATAATAAACGTTTAAAGCAATGGGAAAACCTCTACAAACAAGCTATACCTGAGGAGAAAGATTTAGCCAGGCAACTAATTCAGCAGCAAACTACCTATTACGTTAAAAAAGAAAAAGAATTAAGTCAAAGCGATGTAGCCGCTACATTAATTAAGTGTCCTAAAACTATTTCCATCGCTAAAATTGAAAAGCCAACAAAATCCGCAGTTAAAATTTCTGTAAAACCTATGGATTGCTTGTATGCTGCGGAGGAATTAGTCAAAAAGGGCAAAAGAGTGGCAGTATTAAACATGGCCAATCAATTTAATGCCGGTGGAGGATATAAAGACGGCGCGGGTGCGCAAGAGGAAGATCTATTCAGACGAACCAACCTGGTCATGTCATTATCACCAAAGCTTTATAAAAAAGTAAAAGGCCAGCCTAAAGAAAATCAAGGATTTGGTGAATTTAATACTTTGTATTCAAATAAAATCACAGTAATTCGAAAAGGCCTAGATAAAAACTACGCTTTTTATCCCAAAAATAAACGGTTTGAAATCAGCGTGATTTCAAGTGCAGCCTATAATTTGGAATATTCCAGTGTTAAAGCAGGAAGCAAACAATATACAGAAGGAACCAAGCGGAAGATTAAAATGCAGTTAGAAACGGCTATTCAAAAGGGTCATAAACACTTAGTATTGAGTGCTTTTGGTTGCGGCGCTTTTGGAAATGATCCCCAAGTGGTTTCTCAGATGTATAAGGATGTGTTAGCGCAGTCACGATACAAGCATGCTTTTGAAACTGTCACTTTTGCAATTATTTCTAATCCTGGTGCACAAGATGATAATTACCAAACATTTAAGGATACCTTTACAACAGCAAAGAAAAAGAAGCGTTTGTCTTATATAAATGCTTTAGGAGAATTCATGCCTTTGGATAAATTGGCCATCTCTAGTTTAATAGGCTCGGCTCTTTTTCTCGCAGAGTTCTATTTTTTAGGTGTGAGTTTACCTGTCTTGATAGGGGGCGGAGTATTGGGTGCTGCAGTTGGTATAATGGTTGGCAAGTGTTTTCAGACTATGACTACATGGATGGGAGATTCTAGACTTCAGTTTAGAGATCCAGAAAAAGGTCTGGAAGAGCAGAATGAGTATACCTTCAGTTCTTCACCGCGTTACTTGCCAAAGTTTAATAATGTGAGTATCGATGAAGCAGAGCATGTTAGTGATATTTCACCGCGACGTGCTATGGCTTGTCGCGCGTAATTCAAGGGCAATCGCACTCAAATCACGAAATTTCACCTCTCCCAACGGGAGAGGTCGACGCGCCAACTTGTTTATAGATTATTATTTATCAGATCTATAGCGCGTCGGGTGAGGGGGATACCAACAATATTTTAAAACCCTCACCCGCCTCGTTCCACTCGGCGACCTCTCCCAAAGGGAGAGGTGAATCATAAAAATATAAAGGAAACTTCAGAAAGTTGAGTGCGATTGCCATGGGCAGGTTATCTCTTTACGTTTTTCTTCTTTTTCTTAGACTGGGTTTTAGGCTCTTCAATCTTCTCAACCTTACGTTTTTTCTTAGATTTTGTACTCTTTTCTTCCTTCTTCTTTTCCTCTTTCTTTTTGTTATCGAAAGCTGGAGTAGAATGCCTAGAAGCAAAAAGGATACTTTCTTGAATCGCTCTATCTAAATCGTTAGCATAATTTTGATTAAAACCAGACGATGAAGAGGAGTAAGACGAAGACGAAGATGACGACGAAGTAGTTGTCATCGTAGGAGCGGTTTGTCTTCTTGCTGGAGGTTGTTGATTGAATTCAGCTTGCATGGCTCGTGCGATGGCAAGATTATCTTCTTCAGAAACTTCATCAACATCACCAATCAGTCTTTCTGCAGGGCGGGCAGGAAGGGGAGGACGAACCGTACTGTTACTAGTAGTAGTGGTTCTAGAACCAATTGTGCTAGATGTTGAGAGCGGTGCACTGCTATACATTTCTTCTTGCAAACTCCACGCGTAAAAGCTATCTAGATCGGAAGATGATGAAGACGATGCCGTTGAAGCTAAAGTTCTTGATGCTGTGGATGAACTTGATGAGGAAGAAGAGGATGACACTGTTGAAGGTACCATCGATGAACTGGATGAGGGATTTACCGTAATACGCGTGGTTTCTTCAATTTCTACTTCTGAGTCATCATTTTCAGTGTCTGAATCTGACTTCTTTGCTTTGGACGTTTTGATAGCCGCTACTTTTTCTTTAAGTACCGCATCAATCCATACTAGGATATTACTTTGCATCTCTTGCGTAATGGCTGGAGTATTGGTAATGGCTTGTAGTGGGGTTTTGGTTCCCGCTTGGTTTGAAACATATTGGCAAAAGTGGTTAACAGCATTTTCTTGTGTGGATTTACTATAAATAAGGTTAACAAGCGCAGTCACACAATTATGGACTTCCTCTGTATCACCCTGAAAATTTGTAGTGAGAATACGATTCACATCTGCTTTAATATTTGTTTCAGAAGGCTTAAAACCTAATGCTCTTTTGTTAGCAATAATTCGGGTGGTGATATCTGATAATTTTTGAGCTCTTTCTGTCACATCTTCGATGGGCTCTAATGCTTCGACAATTTGATCATAAACAGAATTTATCCAACCATTAACTATAGCTAATGATGCTTCCTGTGTGAGTAAGCGTTTAGGGGGTCTTCCTCTCCTCTTAGGAGAAGTGGGAGCATTTGTAGACTTTTTCTGGTTGGATTGTTTAATACCTTTTAACGACATGTTACCTCTCTTAGTCATGTACCGATGATAAAAAAGAGATGATTACATAATGTAAGAGATTCTGCAAGAATAAATGTAATTACACTAAAAAAACCTATTGTCCAAAGTGCTTACGTTTTTTAGTTTTTTCCACAAGCTGCATTTCGTTTTCCAAAGTATCGACTTCGCGAAAGGTTACACCATAAATAATGTTTTCAATGGCTGCCTTTGAAGAAGCTGTTTTAGCATAGGAGTGAGCTAATTTTATGAAAGGAAAAGCATTTGGTTTATTGTTGAGAATCTTTACGATTCGTTTTGCATCCGATATAAAAAAGGCTTGCCATTCAGTAGGGGTTAATCCGAAAACATGACGAGTCCGCTCTTCCATTAAATATTTATTAGTAAATATATCACGCGGATGCTTTTTAATCGTTTCCAAGGGCAAATAAGTGGAGGGTGAATATAAAATATTGGGGAAATGTCTTTGCAATAGGGTCACCCATACATTTGAATTTTCCTGCAGTAGGTGGTGAAAAATCTTTCCAGTTTGATTAAGCGAAGGAAAATCTTCTACACCTAAGAAAGATAAAACGTAACTAATAATTTCATTAGAAATTCCATTATGCTTGGTTAAAGCAGTACCTTTATATTGTTCATCTTGTTTAGAAGCGGAGTCAACTGGAATTTTTTTGTTTAAACAAATGACAGGTTCATCCGATAGCATATATTGTCGTTCACTTTGCAGGTGATTTAGCATTTTTAGAAGAGAACGATTTTTAGTAATGTTTGCATATGCTATTGTTAATGAAATTAATTGTTGGTGTCGAATGCACATTTCATTTAATGCAGCCGTTGTTTGTCGGTACGATGAGGAAGTATTATTTCTAATAGCACTTAGACTTTTTGAGATAAGGGAAAGTTCCTGATTAAGTAACTGGCAATCACCTGAGAACGCTGCAAACCATTGTGCCTGAGTAATGCCCAGTTCTTTTGTTTGGGTTATTCTTTCATCAATAAATCTTTTGATGAATACACCCTTGGCATTGTTTTTATCATAATCTTTAAGATCAGGAAAATGCTTCTGAATAAGCGTTTTCCAAATTGAGGAGCGACTTGATAAGAAGGCCAATCGATGAGACACCGTTCCAATAGAAGAAAACTCATCCACTCTCAAAAAAGAACTTATTAAGGATAAAATTTCGGTAGGAATTTTTTCAAATTTAGAATGCAACATGGCGGATTATCTCTCGTTTTTACAATATTTAGATATCCAGCCAGTTTACGTGTATGAAATAGTATGTTCAATAGATTGGTAAACCGTTGGTCTGTTGTAATTGTTTATTCGTCGAGTATGGATTTCGCCCTTTGGGAGAGGCACGCCGAGTAACACGAGGCGGGTAAGGCAGCATAAATAGGTTATTCATTATTTTGCCTCTCCCTTTGAGAGAGGCACGCCGAGTAACACGAGGCGGGTGAGGCAGCATAAATAGGTTTTTCATTATTTCGCCTCTCCCTTTGGGAGAGGCACGCCGAGTAACACGAGGCGGGTGAGGCAGCATAAATAGGTTTTTCATTATTTCGCCTCTCCCTTTGGGAGAGGCACGCCGAGTAACACGAGGCGGGTGAGGCAGCATAAATAGGTTTTTCATTATTTCGCCTCTCCCTTTGGGAGAGGCACGCCGAGTAACACGAGGCGGGTGAGGGATCTTAAACTGAAGAGAGTAACCACTTTTCAATCTGCTCTCTTAACATAGGCAACGTCACCGATCCATTCTTCAGCACCTGAGTATGAAATTCCTTCACATTAAATTTCTCCTGCAATTTATTTTCTGCCAAACTGCGCAAGCTCTCAATTTCACGTTTGCCCAGCATATAAGCTGTAGCTTGCCCAGGAATCATGATATATCTATCAATTTCGCTTTCAATAATATGATCTTCAAAAGTAGTATATTGTTTTAAATAATCTATAGCTTGTTGTCTAGTCCAATGTTTTAAATGAATACCTGGATCAATCACCAATCTTGCTGTGCGTAAAGCTTCGTTCGACAGCATTCCCAATCGTGACATATTATCTTGATATAGTCCCATCTCATCCGCTAATCGTTCTACATATAATGCCCAACCTTCACCATATCCTGCATTCCATAAGTACTGATTGAGATGGTGTTGAGATTTGTCTTCCATAGCTAATGAAACTTGAAAATGGTGTCCAGGAATCAATTCATGAAATAAAGTCGCTTCTAGATCCATACGATTTTTATTTTCTGGTTCATAAGTATTAATATAAAAAATACCTGGTCTGGAGCCATCTTCGCTAGGCGGATGATATTCTCCAGAGGCCCCAGTTTTTGCTTGGTGTATAGGATAAGGCTTAAGGATACTTTCTGCTTTAGGAAAAATAGCAAACCAATTTGGAAGTGTGTTTTTTGCTCTGAGCAAAGCGGCCTGATTATATTCAAGAATGTCTTGTTCAGTCCTAAACACATTTTTGGTTTTAGCTTTAGCTAAACGAAAAATTTCTGTCATCCCTTGGATACCAAATTCCTTTTCACCAATTGCAGATACTTCTTTTTGTAATTCCTGCATGTGTTGCAATCCAAATTCATAAATAGATTCAGGAGAAGCGTTCAGTGTGGTATTTCTTCTGATTTGTGCTTGGTAACATTTTTCTCCTTGCGGAATGGCGCTTAACCCAATTTCTCTTCTGGCTTTAGGTAAATATTGGGTTTCTAGAAATTGCAGATATTTTTTAAGCGAAGGATTTATGTTTTCTTCAATTAATTGTTTGACTTGATTTTTAAAATGCGGATCGTTATCTAAGCGTGCAAAATCAAAATACGGTGATTTTTCAATAGGAAGCGCGAGTAGAATTTTAAGTTGTTTAATAACGCCTTCCACTGCGGGTTGCGGTGCAGTGTATCCTTCTTTTAATCCTAATTTTAAATTATTAATTTCATCATTCACTACGGTGTCAAATGTTTTCCATCGTTTAAGTGCAGCTTGGCGGTGAGCCGCAGATCCTATTGGCTGCTTGTCTGAAATCATGCTTAATAGAATATGCCACCCCATACGAGGATTCACATTCCACATACATTCTTTACAAAGACGAACCTCTTTATTAGCAATTAATTTTTCTTTAAGCATTTGGTAGGTGAGGTGTTGTGGTGTGCCTATTAAATCATTTTCATTGAGCGCTTCTAACTGACGTATAAAATCATCTTCTGTTTTTTCCCAGGCTAGGATCCCCTTCATGGAGTGATCCATGAATCGATCGGTATCTACCCCAGATTTACCTAACATTAATCCTATTTCGGGGAAACGATTAAAGTAAGATTTTTCAAATTCATCAGCTATTTGGGTGAGCTGGGTAACAGTGTTAGAGGGTTGTGGGTTCATAGCTAGGGTTGTCCAGGTGGTTGATAAGAGAATGAATCCGATGATGGCATAGTTTTTTTTCATAAATGACCTTTGTTGTTAAGCTTACCTACATGACGTGCCACTACCGCGGCTTTCAGAGATTATAACTGGATACCGCGCATAAAGCGCGGTACATAGGGAGGGTGAGTGCGGCACGCAAGCAGGTGCGTGCTACTCTTAAACAATGAAAACTCCAAAACTAAGTTCTGAATTAAAGTGGATCTTAATCATTAAGTGCCTCTTTCTCTTTATCATCGCAAAGTTATTCTTTAACTCCCCCCTAACTCTGCAAGAAAGACAAGCAGGCTTAAATCAGCTTTTGGAGGATGCGAATGATAGATGATTCTGTAGTCATGCTCTCCAGATGGCAGTTCGCACTTACGGCTATGTACCACTTCTTATTTGTACCTCTAACCCTGGGTTTAGGCTTTATATTAGCCATTATGGAATCGGTGTATGTATTAACAGGTAAACCCATCTATAAAGACATGACTCAATTTTGGGGAAAACTATTCGGTATTAATTTTGTAATGGGAGTGGCCACTGGGATCACCCTAGAATTCCAATTTGGCACTAATTGGGCTTATTACTCATACTTTGTAGGAGATGTTTTTGGTGTTCCCTTAGCCATTGAAGGGTTTATGGCATTTTTCCTAGAATCGACGCTCATTGGCTTATTCTTTTTTGGCTGGGATAGGTTATCCAAACCCCAGCATTTAGCCGTGACCTGGCTAGTTGCCCTGGGCGCCAATTTATCGGCACTTTGGATTTTAATTGCTAATGGGTGGATGCAATATCCCACCGGTACCTATTTTAATATTGAAAATATGCGAATGGAATTAAGTAGCTTTTCCCATCTATTTTTTAATCCGGTGGCTCAAGTCAAATTTGTGCATACTGTGGCTTCAGGATATGTCACGGGGGCCATGTTTGTACTCGGGATCAGTAGTTACTATCTTCTCAAGAATAAAGAGGTTGCTTTTGCAAGACGATCTTTTGCAGTAGCTACGGGCTTTGGTTTAGCCTCTATTTTATCTGTGCTGGTTTTAGGCGATGAAAGTGGTTATACCGTAGGAGAAGTGCAAAAGGCCAAATTAGCAGTCATAGAAGGGGAGTGGGAAACACTGCCAGCCCCTGCTCCTTTTACTCTTTTTGGGATCCCCAATGATAAAGAAAAAAAGATGGAATATGCAATCAGAATTCCTTATCTATTAGGCATCATTGCAACGCGTTCACTTGATGAACCTGTAATAGGGATCAATGATTTAATCAAAATACATGAAACTAAAATTCATTCGGGCATACAAGCAGCCAAGCTTTTAGAAGAAATTAAATCAACTCAACCCACCCCAGAAAAAATTCAAGCCTTCAACAACGAAGTGGGTAATTTAGGTTATGCACTTTTGTTAAAACGATTTGCCAAAGATCCGAACCATCCCACGGATGAAGAAATTAAATGGACTGCAGAAAATAGCATTCCTAAAGTTGCACCCCTATTTTGGACTTTTAGAATCATGGTGGGCTTAGGATTATGGATGTTATTATTATTTACGGCAGCGCTCTATTACAACATCAAAGGAAATTTGCAAGAAAGACGGTGGTTGCTTAAGTGGGCCTTTATCAGTATTCCCCTCCCTTGGATTGCTATTGAATGTGGTTGGGTAGTGGCTGAATATGGTAGACAACCTTGGGTGATTGCTGAAATATTACCTACTTTTATGGGTGTTTCATCTGTCTCAGCAGGGCAGGTATGGGCTAGCATCAGTGGCTTTATCGTCTTTTATACCGCGTTATTGGTTACAGAACTGTATTTAATGTTTAAATACGCAAAAACGGGACCCTATGCATGATATTCGATTACCTCAGCCTTAAACTGATATGGTGGTTTTTTATATTAACTTTATTTATTATTTTTTTTATTTTGGGCGGAAGAGATTTTGGTGTTTGTGTACTATTACCTTTTGTTGCCAAAACGGATGATGAACGACGATTATTTTTAAATAGTATTGGACCTACGTGGGAAGGCAATCAAGTATGGTTTATTACCTTAGGCGGGGCGATATTTGCTGCTTGGCCATTGGTTTATGCTACCGCTTTTTCAGGTTTATATTACGCCTTATTAATAGTGTTGCTAACCTTAATTATTCGACCGCCAGGTATTGATTATCGCAGTAAAATGAAATCTGTAGTCTGGAGAACCACTTGGGATTATGCTTTATTTTTAAGTGGACTGGCCCCCTCTTTAGTTTTCGGAGTGGGACTAGGGAATATATTGTTGGGCTTACCCTTTTATTTAGATCAAAATTATCTATCTCACTATGATGGTCATTTTTATCAATTGTTAAATCCTTTTAGCCTTGTCTTTGGGTTATGTGCAGTGAGTGTATTGGCATTAAGAGGTGGGATTTTTTTACAACATAAAATGCCAGAAGAATATAGTGAGAAATTTAAAAAAATCAATTCTTTTACGGGTTTATCGTTTATTGTCCTATTTATAATACTGGGTTTGTGGATAAGCCTTTATCAAATGGGCTATGAATACCTTTCTGTTCCCTCAACCCAAGAAGCGTTAAATACATTGATAAAACAAGTTTCACTCAGTCCAAAAGGGTGGTTAACCAATTACCAACATTATCCTATTTTATATGCCTTACCCTTATTAACACTGGGATTTGCAATCTTATCCATAATTGGATCATGGTTAAATACTTATCTGCTGGGAATGATGGGAAGCTGTCTTACCATCATTGGCGCATTACTCACAGTGAATGCGGCTTTATTTCCCTTTATTTTTCCATCTTCCATCCATCCTTCACATAGTTTAACGCTATGGGATGCGACTTCTAGTCATCGTACTTTGCAGTATATGTTTTGGATAACCATTATTTTTATGCCAATAGTGCTCTCTTATACGTTTTGGGTATTTAGAGTGATGCGCGGAAGACTTCAGAAAACAGAAATATTAAGCCAAAAAAATAGTTATTGAGAGGGATTATGTGGTATTTTACTTGGATCTTAGGTGTATTATTTGCTTGTTGTTGTGGCATTATCAACGTAGTTTGGTTAGAACATGAAGATTTACTAGAGGAAGACAACTAAAGGGTATTACCTTGAGGAGCCGGCAGGGTGTCAGGCTTTTCTTGTTCTAAGGTATCAGCCATCAGTAAATACATAGCCGGGACTACAAATAGCGTAAACAAAGTTCCAATTGAAATGCCAGAAGCCACCACCAATCCAATACTGAATCGACTCACCGCTCCGGCTCCTGAAGCCGTGATTAACGGAATCACACCCAATACCATGGAAGCCGTTGTCATCAAAATAGGTCGTAATCGTATGCCAGCAGATAATTCAATGGCTTCTCGTTTAGATTTTCCTTCTCTTTGCATATCATTGGCGAATTGTACAATTAAGATCCCATGCTTACTGATCAACCCAATTAAGGTCACCAACCCTACTTCAGTATAGATATTCAAGGTAGCATGACCAATACCCATACTGATAAATATCATGGCCCCACAAATAGACATGGGCACACTAATCAACACGATAATAGGATCGACAAAGCTTTCAAATAGCGCGGCTAAAGTTAAATAAATAATAATCAGAGCAAAAAAGAATGTGGCTATCAAGGCACTACTTTCCTGAAGATATTGCCTAGATTGGCCTGCAGAATCAGTAGTATATCCTTGGGGTAGAATGTTTTGCGTGATTTGATTCAAAGTATCGAGTGCATCCCCCATAGTCACACCTGGAAAAGGCACCGCTGAAATGGTAGCAGAGTTCAATTGTTGAAAGTGATTAATAGATTCAGGAACGACTTGGGTTTTTACTTTTGCTATAGTGGAAAAGGGGATAGATTCCCCATTAGATTGTATATAATAGTCTAATAACTGAGAATCATTTAATCTTTCACTTCTAATGACTTGCGGGATAACTTGATACGATCTTCCCGACAAGCTAAAAAAGTTTATATAATTTTGGCTTAAATTGAAAGCCAAAAAGTTCCCAATATCAGACATAGTCAATCCTAATTCTGAAGCTTTGTACCTATCAATTTCAATAGAGGTTTGGGCTTTGTCAATCTTCAAATCTCTATCTAAAAACAAAAATTTCCCACTCGCTTGCGCTTTATCCATGATATTGATCACCATATCATTTAATAAATTAAAGTTTTCTGTAGTGCAAATCACATATTGCACAGGCACCCCTCGGCTACCTGGCAAAGGTGGGGGTTGGAACACAGCTGTCAGCGCACCCGTTACTTTTGATAATTCTGCTTGCATTAATGGTTGTAATTGATCGGTGGTACGTGAACGATCACCCCATGGGTCAAGCACCGCTCCTCCTATACTTGAATTCAACCCATTAATGCCATCTAATTGAAACACATGATCCGTTTCTTTATAACTTGAAAATATATTAAACATTTGGCGTGAATATAACTGGGTTTGTCGAAGTGTGGCATTAGGTGCTGTGGTCATCAATGCAATCACTATACCTTGATCTTCTTGCGGAGCTAATTCTGTTTTAGAAGTGGCATATAGGAAATAATTGCTAACCAGAATAAGAATGGCAAATACAACGGTGACTGGGAGATAATCCAAAGGGCCGGCTAATAAACGCTCGTAAAAGACTCGAAGTTTATCAAATTGCCTATCAATATAATGCACCAGATCATGTTGATTATCTTTATCCACTTTTAAAAACTTAGAGCACATCATGGGCGATAAGGTAAGCGCGACAATGGCAGAGATACCGACAGCTCCTGCTAGCGTAAAGGCAAATTCGGTAAATAAGGCACCGGTTAATCCGCCCATAAACCCTATAGGTAAATATACGGCTATTAATACCACAGAAATGGCAATAACGGGATTAGCTAATTCTCTGGCGCCCAAGAGTGCAGCCTCTAATTTAGACATGCCTTCTTCAATATGCCGGTGTACATTTTCAACCACAATAATGGCATCATCTACGACTAATCCAATGGCTAATACTAATGCGAGTAAAGTTAATAAATTAATTGAATATCCAAACATAAGCATCATAAAAAAAGTGCCAATAATGGATAAGGGAATAGCGATGACTGGAATGATAACTGAGCGTACCGATCCTAAAAATAAAAAGATGACCACCGTAACGATAAGCATCGCTTCTACAAGTGATCGAATTACCTCACGGATTGAGCTGGTCACAAATTTAGTAGAATCGTAAACGATATCTCCCTGTAGACCTTGAGGCAGTTGCTTTTGAATATCCGGAAATATTTTTCTGACACTGTCGATTACAGTTAACAAATTAGCAGCGGGTGTAGTTTGGATCCCAATGTAAACTGCTGCTTTACCATCAAAACTTACGGCTGAATCATAGTTTTCTGAACCCAACGTCACATTGGCTACGTCAGATAAATGGATGATGGCTCCATCCTTTTGTTTAATCACCAAATTTTTAAATTGTTCTACGGAATGAAGACCGGTTTCAGCGACCAGATCTACGGTAATCATATTGCCATCGGTACGCCCCGAAGCCGATATAAAGTCGTTATTGGCCAAAGCATTGGCCACATCAGTAGACGTGAGGCCATAGCCTGATAGCTTAAAAGGATCTAACCATGCCCGTAATGCAAATTGTCTTTTGCCTAATATTTCCGCATTCTGCACACCATCAATGGCTTGTAATTTGGGTTGTACTACGCGGATCAGATAATCTGTAATTTGATTACTTTCCAGAACATCACTATAAAACCCAATATACATCGCATCAATAGTTTCTCCAATCGCTACCGTAATGGAGGGCAATTGTGCTTCCTTAGGTAGTAAATTCAACACTGCGTTGACTTTGGTGTTGATTTCAGTCATAGCTTTGTCAGGATCATAATTTAACCGCAAATTGGCTTGTATAGTACTTTGGCCCAAGGTACTGGATGAAGTCATGTAATCGATACCATCTGCTTGTGCAATGGAATTTTCAAGTGGTGTTGTGATAAAACCAGCCACTAGCTCGGGATCGGCACCTACATAAAAAGTATTGACCGTTACTACTGCATTTTGAGTAAAAGGAAATTGTCTAATAGTTAACACACCCATAGATCGCAAACCCAATACCAATATCATCAAGCTGACAACCGTGGCAAGAACTGGGCGGCGAATGAATATATCAGTGATAACCATGATTATTTATCACCTGTTTTTGGGTGAGGGTTGTTTTCGGGTAGAATGTCATTATTAATTTCAATGGGGCTTCCATTTTTTAATTTGACTTGTCCACTGGTGATTATTTCATTTCCTACTTCTATTCCTTTTAGAATAGCAATTTGATCTCCGCGCGTTTCCCCAACAGTAACAAATTTCTGTGATGCAATTTTGCTGATTTTTCCTTTTTTGTCTTTATGATCATTTACCAGATAAATAATTTGCCCATAAGGATTAAAACTAATTGCTGTTTGGGGTACGGTAATCAATTTTTCACTCTTACCCGATATGATTTTGGTGTACACAAACATGCCTGGCAATAGCTGCTTTTGAGGATTTCTTATAGTGGCTTCTACTTCAATATTACGTGAACTAACATTAACATTAGGATTAATAGTGGTAATCTGTCCGCTAAAGTTAAGATGGGGAAAAGCGTCGGAACTCACATTCACTTTTTGACCTTTTCGAAGCGACACGATTTGCTGTTGGGGTAAATAAAAATCTACATAAATAGGATCTAAGGTTTGTAATGATGCAATTTTATCGCCGGGGTTGAGATATTGTCCTGGATTGACTTCACAAATACCAATTCTACCTGAAAACGGGGCGCGTATATTTTTTTTATTCACAATAGATTTTTGTTGTTCTACTTGAGCGCTTAGGTTTTTTACGTTCGCGGCATCATTATCCACGATTTGTTTACTGACGGCATGCACTTTATATTGAGCCAAATCCCGTTCATAAGTGATTTTGGCTAAGGCGAGAGAGGCCTCCAAGGCATGCAATTGAGCCACTTCCGTATCATCGTTCAATTTAACCAATAACATTCCTTTTTTAACTTCTGTTCCAGGTTTAAAGGTGATCTCTCTCACTAAACCTGCAATTTCTGTAGTCACATTCACACCATATATGGCCCGTAAACTACCGGTTACTTTAATTTCATCTTGCCAACTTTTCATTTCAGCTTTCAGAGTAGAAACACTGACGGGCGGAGAAAGATTACTTTTCATGTATTTATTGATCATCATTTTTTTAAATAATTGATATAAAAATATGCTGCCAAAGAGCAAGCCCACGCAGATGAGCATGATAAGCATAACTCTTTTAATGTTAGCTCTGTCCTGTGTCATACTGATTTCCACCTAAGGCTTGAAACAATGCCGCGGTATCGGTATAGCGCAATGCTTGTGCTTGTATTTTATTGATAACGGCCTCTTGATATTGCTTTTCTGCATTGAGCAAGTTTAAATAGTTCACCGCTCCTAATTTGAATTGTTTTTCACTTAGATCTAGCAATGATTTTGCAGCTTGCTCAGCTTCCGTTTGTGCGAGAAGATTTTTCGCATCTATTTCAATGGCTTTTAGCGCAGAAGCCACATTTTGAAACCCTGTTAACACGCTTTCTCTATATTGGCCTAAAGCAACGGCATACGCATCGATAGCGGCCCTACGTTGAGCCAATAGGGATCCTCCATGAAATAGGGGTTGTAATACTTGAGCAGTCATTAACCAAATCTTATTACTGGGTTGGAATAATTCAGGTAAAAAAAGACCTGAGTATCCATAGTTACCAGAAAGCGTGAGTTGAGGAAAGAGATTGCTGGTGGCCACACCAATATTAGCACTGGCTTGATGCAGCAGCGCTTCAGATGCACGAATATCCGGTCGTTGCTTTATCAAAAGAGAGGGAATGCTCAATGGAAGTTCTGTTGGTAAGCAAAAGTCATTCAAGCTCAGAGAGGGTAATACCACTTCGCTAGGGTATCCGCCTATAAGTGCAATCAAAGCAAATTTAGTTTGTTCAATGTTTTTATCTACAGCAGGTTTGGTGGCTTCAAGTTGAGCCAATTGACTTTTTTGCGATAAAACACTTGAGAGATCGACAGCGCCCAGATCAAATTGTTTTTGAGTGGTATTTAATAAATTGGATTGAAATGCTATGAGCTTGTCTAAAGCTTCTCTTTGAGATTCTAAAGAAGCTAATGTGATAGTGGTAGTTACAATATTGGATACCAGCGTCAGAAGTGTTCCTTCCAATTGATATTGCTGATAATTAACCTGAGCGCATAAAGCTTCAATTTGTCTTCTAGCACCGCCAAATATATCTAGGGTGTAGGATATATTTAATTGCGTGTTAAAAAGATTAAAAATACTACTGCCACCACTGGGAGTGCTTCCTAGACCAAACTGTGCATCTGAGAGTCGTTGTCGGGTTGCACTGGCTTGTGCGTCCACAGCAGGCAATAGAGAAGCTCCTATTTGTCCTCGTAAGTTTTCTTGTGCTTGCCTCAGGGCTGCTTGTCCTGAGGCTAAAGTGGGATTATTTCTTAATCCTATTTCCACTAAAATATCCAGCGCTGGCTGCTGAAATAGTTGCCACCAATGGGCGGGGACGAGTTTGCCTGTTGCAAAATGCTGAATCTCCCCGCCTTTTTCAGGAGTGCTCACGGTGTGTTCTGGGAGGGTTTGAGTATATTGATGGACGGGCGGAGGTAAAGGGGAATGAAAGTCTGGACCTACAGCACAGCCGCTTAAACAAAGTAATGTAGAAACTATCGCAAAAATGCTCTTTTGCATTGATCCTGCCTTGCAGGAATTTCTGCGCGGCTCATTTACTGGCGTGTAAACTGCGCTGCTCGAAATCCCTGCGCCTTGGCTGAATGCAAAAGCCCGATTTTTGAAAATGTTCCCTTTCATGGATCCTGCCTTGCAGGAATTTCTGCGCGGCTCATTTACTGGCGTGTAAACTGCGCTGCTCGAAATCCCTGCGCCTTGGCTGAATGCAAAATCACGTTTATTGAGACAGCATCTAGCGTGGTATGCAACCCATTGCTTAAAAGTACGGGCCGTCCTTGGCATCTTCTTTAGTCTCTTAGTTGTATAGTCTTCATTATAGAATTGATTTGGCTTCTGGTATTCACTAGTCTAACTAAATCTACAGTATATCGAGTACTCTATATATAGGCTTGAAAAACGATTAGAGAATTGGTACTTTTGTGAAATGAACAAAATTTTGACACCTCCCATTCTACTCCTACCCCCCCTAGCAGCTTAAGCTGCTATATACCCGTATCTACATTTTTTTAATATTTAAATAATTATTTCTGAAGAGGATGAAAAATGAAAAACAGAAGTTTTACATCAATTTGGCTAGTGTGGTTTTTAGCTACGTTTTTTTATGCTTATCAATATGTGTTGCGTGTACTACCCAACATTATGATGACTGATATTTTAGAAAAGTTTCATATCGATGCGTCTTTGTTCGGGCAATACTCAGGGTTTTACTATATAGGTTACGCATTGATGCATATCCCTATTGGTATTTTATTAGATCACTACGGCCCTAAATGGGTACTTCCATTTTGCATTCTATTAACCGTATTAGGATTGTCCCCATTGTTGTATGCTGATCATTGGATTTATCCTACCGTTGGTCGGGTGCTGATTGGCATGGGATCGTCTGCCGCCATCTTAGGGGTTTTTAAAATCATCCGCATGTCGTTTGCGGAGGAGAAGTTTACTTTCATCTTAGGCTGTTCAGTCACCGTCGGATTATTGGGGGCGATATACGGAGGGGGTCCCGTAAACTATTTAATGCAAACGATGGGATCACAGAACGTGTTAAAAATTATTATCTTGATGGGAATAGGTTTAGCCATCACCACTTTCTTCAGCTTGCCTGCTCAACAAGTGGATCATTCTTTGTCTCATTGGAAAAAAAATATTAAAGAAGTATTGATGAACCCTAGAATTCTCATGATCTGCTTATTTGCTGGATGTATGGTAGGTCCGTTGGAGGGGTTTGCAGATGTATGGGGTAAAGAATATCTGAAATCGGTGTACCAGTTAGAAGACACGGTTGCAGCTTCACTTCCTTCTTTAATCTTCTTAGGTATGTGCTTAGGTTCACCACTTCTTAGTTGGTTGCTTTCAAAGACTCAAGCTTATTTTTGTTTCCTGATTTTGAGTGGGTTAATCATGGGGGGAGGGTTTCTTTTATTATTGTCTACCCAATTACCGGTTAGTGTCTTAACCATTCTTTTTATCATCATTGGACTCTTCTGTGCATATCAGATCTTAGCTATTTATAAAGCAACCACCTATAGCACTGAAGGTTCAATAGGGTTAACCACTGCCTCTGCCAATATGATTATTATGATATTTGGTTATGTCTTTCATTCCTTGATAGGTCAGATGATGACATGGCAATGGGACGGAAAGTTAAATGCCGGTGTCCCAGTTTATGAACCATCCACTTATACGAATGCGTTATGTGTGATACCAATTGGTTTGTTCATTGGTGCGATTGGGTATGCAGCATTAGCATTTGGGTTGTATAGACCCAAAATAATGAGTCCAATTTAAAATTTTTAAAATAAATTAAATATTTTTGATTAATTACTTGTATTTTTTTTTAAATATGTGCTAAGTTTGAGGTAGTTACCCTAAATAAGGAGAGTATAGATGGCCGTTCGTAAGAAATCAGCACGTAAAGCAGGAGCAAAGAAGACTTCTAAGAGACGTAAATCAGCTAAGAAGTCAGTAGCTGGTGTAAAGAAACCAGCTCGTAGACGTAAAGCTGCTGGCGGAAAAAGAAAAGCAACGAGAAAGAAAGCTGCTAAGAAATCTGTTGGAGGAGCCGCTAAACCTAGAAAACGAAGAAGAAAAGCTAAGAAAGCAAAAGCTTAATTTCTTTGAGATGCCGCATCGCACCACGTGCCATGCGGCTTTTTCTTGTCCGGAATTTGCTTGACGCCAGCGATTCCTGCATAATCTTTTCATTGCTTAGGCCCTTGTTGCCGTAGTGCATTTGAAAAATTTCTAAAGGAATTTTTATTCTAAAAAAAGGAGAGATCATCATGAAAAATTTAACCGGTATTCTATTAGCTACAGCAGTCAGTGCATTATTTACCACTGCGGTTGTTGCATCTTCACATAATAATGGAGAAGCAAATAAAACTGTAAAATGCTCGGGTGGAAATGCTTGTAAAGGCCAAAGTGTATGCAAATCCGCTCATAGTGCTTGTAAAGGTCAAAATGCTTGCAAAGGCCAAGGTTGGATAATGACCTCAGACGAAAAAGAATGTGTTGCTAAAGGTGGTAAAGTAGATAAATCCTAAGAGAAATCCCCGCTGAAATCCCCGCAATTTCATCATTTCAAATTTATTTCTGAATGGCCCCCTTTATAAAAGGGGGCTGGTTTAAACTATATTCGAAGAGAAGGATTGGACACGCCGAGTTTGTAGGGCGGTAACGCTCAGGATGACGCACTCTTCTTCATAAATTCCAAAATCACTTCATTCAACTTCTCAGCTTGATCAATAATCGTAACGTGCCCTGAATCTTTAATCACCACCAATTCCGCATTGGGCATTAATTTTGTGTAGCCTTCTTTAAAAGCCACACTCGTATAATCTCTATCTCCCGTTACCACCAGAGTAGGGCAACTGATGGATGAGATTCGATCCACTACACTCCATCCCTTGAACGCGGCTAACGAATTTAAATAAGCTTTAGGATCATTTTCTCGCCACCTTGAAATTAAGAGTTTCCTTAACTCCTCTTGATGAGGGTTGGGGAATGATAATTGAGCAATCACGGTACTGATATGGTTCATCCCGAAAAGCTTAACATCTAAGGTGCGTAAGTAAAATTTGAAAGCATCTATATAGGAAGGAAAACTGACCATCGGCGCGCTGTTGATAATTATCAAGCGCTTAACCAAGCGGGGATATTCTAAAGCTAATTGAAAGGCAATCATCCCTCCCAGAGAATGACCTATCACTGTCGCCGGTTCGGTTAGAATCTTTTGCATTAGTGCGGCAGTGTCCTTTGCCAATAAACTTACACTATAAGGCCCATCCGGTTTTTCAGTTTGACCATGTCCGCGTAAATCAAAAACGATGACTTTGAAGTGAGCTGCTAAGAAACGGACTTGGTTTTCCCAATCTCGGGTGCTTGAGCCTAAACCATGTAGCAGTACAATAGGTTCGCCTTGCCCATAAATATCACAATATACATTCAGATTATTAACATTAAATATAGGCATTTACTCTTCCCATTTTGAATTAGAGTTTAGGAGGAGTACCATGGATATAGCCAGTGAGATCAGCAATCTCTTTTTCCTGCTCTAACATTATCCATTTTGTGAGATCTCCAATTGAAATCATACCCACCAGTTTGTCTTCTTCCAGAACAGGCAAATGTCTAATACGGCTTCCCGTGATGATTCGAATAGCCTCTTGCACAGTGTTGGAAGGGGTAACGGTGATTAATTGGGAAGTCATGATCTCTGCTACTTTAACTGTACTGGGATCACCTTTTCTAGCAAGTAACTTACGAATGAGATCGCGCTCACTAATAATCCCTTTTAATTTTTCGCCATCCATGACGATTAAAGCACCGATGCCTAGCTCATTTAATTTAACGACGCATTCATGAATCGTGGCCTGAGGGGAAATAGAATGAGTTTGCTGTCCTTTTTCTTTTAGCAGAATACTTAAGGGTGTTTGCATGCATTCTCCTTTTAAGCAAGCTTAACGGCTTGAACTAGCTTATTCACCACGTCTTGGCCGTCTCCATAGAGCATACGAGTATTGTCCATGGAAAATAAACTATTTTCTATACCTGAAAATCCTTTTCCTTGACCTCTTTTGATAACTAAAACATTTTGTGCCATGTCCGCATTGAGAATAGGCATACCATAAATAGGACTGCTGGATTGTGTTCTAGCCGAAGGATTGACTACATCGTTCGCGCCAATCACTAAAGTCACATCTGTATTAGAAAATTCTGCATTAATCTCTTCTAAATCGACTAACTTGTCATAGGGCACGCCAGCTTCAGCTAATAGCACATTCATATGTCCGGGCATACGCCCTGCAACAGGATGAATAGCAAATTTAACCGTAATGCCTTTATCTTCTAGTTGTTGGGTGAGTTCCCAAATTTTATGCTGCGCTTGTGCCACTGCCATCCCATAGCCTGGCACAATAATCACTTTTTTAGCATAGGCTAACATCACCGCTGCGTCGGAAATCTCTATAGGCTTTAATGAGCCTTCAGTAGTGGACTGCACTTCTGTTGAGACTTGATAAGGCGAAAATAAAATAGAAGCCACACTTTGGTTCATCGCTTTGGCCATTAACTGTGTCAGTAGGGTACCGGAAGCGCCTACAACTGTACCGGCAATAATCAAAGCAGAATTATTGAGTACAAAACCATTAAAACCAACGGCCAGACCCGTCATGGCATTAAATAAAGAGATTACAACAGGCATGTTGGCACCGCCTATAGGGATGGTAAAGCTAACGCCTAATAACAATGCCAATACAAAAAACAAAGCAGTAAGCACTGGACTCACGGGAAAAATTAAGATCCCCAGTCCCATAAGTACCGTCACGCCTAACATCACAAAATTAATAATAGAATGTTTAGGGAATACGATCACACGTTTCATCAAATCTTGCAGTTTTGCAAAAGCAATGATACTCCCGCTGAAAGAAATGCTCCCAATGATAGCGCCTAAAATGGCAAGGGCTTTGATAGTGGCAGGAGCGTGATGATGATGTAGCAATTCCAAAGCCGCGATAGCACTGGCTGCGCCGCCTCCCATTCCGTTGTAAAGGGCAATCATCTGTGGCATATGAATCATGGACACCTTATTACCGGAATACCAACCAACATAAGTGCCGATGGCAATAGCGATGATCATCAAGCTGTAATTCATGAAGCCATGAATGCCGGGCATGAAAAAGGTGACTAAAATAGCAATGAGCATTCCCCAGCCGGCATAGATAATGCCATTTTTGGCGGTTTTGGGGGAGGACATTTTACGAATACCGATGATTAATATCAGGGCCGTACATAGGTAAATAAATTGAATGAGGTTATACATTATTTTAGTGCTTCGTCTTAAACATATCTAACATTCTTTCCGTGACTACAAAACCACCCACCACATTGATAGTGGCAATCAAAACGGCGAAAAAGCCAATTAATTGCTGAGATAAGGTAGAGGCTTGTCCAATGGCAATCATGGCACCAATCAAAATGATACCATGAATAAAATTAGTACCTGACATGAGCGGGGTATGCAAAATAACAGGCACGCGATTAATAACTTCATATCCAGTAAAAGCAGATAACATGAATATGTATAAAAATGAAATAAAACTTTCCATCATGCCGCTTTATCTCCCATAGCCGTTTTAGTGGGTGGATGCTTAATTTGTCCATCCATTGTAAGTGCACTTTCTGCGATAATAGGATCATCCCAATCCATATTTAATTGTCCTGCTTTAATAAGTAGAGATAAAAAAGAAACAATGTTTTTCGCATACATCATGCTTGCATCTTTGGGTAATTGACTAGGTAAATTGGTGGGTCCAATAATACTCACCCCATTGTGATCAATCGTTTCATCCGGTTGAGTTAATTCGCAATTTCCACCTGCACTGGCTGCCATATCCACAATGACTGTGCCTGATTGCATGCTGGCTACCATTTCCTGGGTGATGATTTTGGGCGCGGGCTTACCCGGCAGGAAAGCAGTACAAATAATCGCATCGCTTTTAGAAATCGCTTCTTTTAAGACTTCTTGTTGTTTTTCTTTTTCTTCAGCAGATAATTCTCGCGCATAGCCGCCCGTTCCTTCTGCTTTAATCTCAATATTGATCATTTTGGCGCCTAGAGATTCAATCTGTTCTCTGGCAGCAGTGCGAATATCATAAGCGGTAACAATAGCGCCTAATCTTTTTGCAGTAGCAATGGCTTGTAATCCTGCGACCCCAGCCCCAATCACTAACACGCGCGCGGGTTTAATGGTACCTGCTGCGGTAGTGAGCATGGGAAAAAATTTGTTCAATGTATCCGCAGCAATCAATGCCGCTTTATAACCCGAAACCGTGGCTTGAGAAGACAACGCATCCATAGATTGTGCGCGAGAAATTCTAGGGATAAATTCCATAGCAAAGCTGGTGATAGAATGTTGGCACAAAGCGCGTATGCTACTTTCATTTTGATGAGGAGATAATAAGCCTATTAAAATAGCATTTTTTTTAAAGAGTGCGATTTCTTCTGGAGAAGGTGCTTGAACTTTTAATATCAGATCTGCATTTTGGTAAAGTTGTTTAGCATCTTCACAAAACTCTACGCCTTCATAATATTGATCGATAAAAGACGCTTTTTTACCCGCATCATTTTGTATAACCACTTGGCAACCTAAATTGATCAGAGAAGGAATCAAACTGGGAACCATGGCGACACGATTTTCCGAAGGATGAGTTTCTTTGGGTATGGCAATGCGCATGCGTAATGTATTCAATTTTAAAAAAATTAAGGAGAAGAGGTATTATATGGTGTATTTGTTTAATTACAACCTATGGTAAGTAGTAGTTTTTTGCCCAACTATAGAATCGCCTCTCCCTCTGGAAGAGGCACGCCGAGTAGAACGAGGCGGGTGAGGCAGCATAAATAGGTTTTTCCTTATTTCGCCTCTCCCTTTGGGAGAGGCACGCCGAAGCAAAGCGAGGCGGGTGAGGGTATTATCCTAAATCTTAAGGCGCCAGCTGCACAATCTCCCACCCCGCCTCACTCCTTTTATACAAAAACCGATCATGCAACCGATGCGCCCTCCCTTGCCAAAATTCAACACTATGAGGCTTAACTACATATCCTCCCCAACTCTTAGGGCGAGGTATGTTATCCGATGCACTATATTTATCCTGCAGTTTTTCAAATTGATCAATTAAAACTTTTCTATCAACAATCTCACTGCTTTGTTGTGAAGCCAACGCCGCCAAACGTGAATCTTTAGTGCGAGTTTGGAAATAAAGATCTGATTGCTGTTCATCCACTCGTGAAGCCGTTCCTGTGATTCTTACTTGTCGCTGACACAACGGCCACCAAAAAACCAGTGCAACCTGTGGAACGGCTTCCATACACAATGCTTTTGGGCTGTTGTAATGGGTGTAAAATACAAATCCATTTTGATCTACTCCTTTCAACAAAACCAATCTAGCTGAAACTTCATGTTGTGCAGTGGTGGTAGCCAATGTCATAGCGCCGGGCTCAATCTCACCTTTTTCTCTGGCTTGAGCATACCAAAGCTTAAATTGCGCTGTAGGATCAGGGAGAAGATCAGAACGGCTCAAGGGGTGTTCAAAATAGTTATCAGTTATCATATAATAGTAGTTAGTTACTTGTTAAAACATAGATTACTTATTATAGAATGTAAGCGTTATGAAAAGATATGCTCTTCCCAAACACTATTATTTATCCGAGGACGTATTAAGCCTAAGTCGCGATTTGCTGGGCAAGGTGCTAATTACTCGCTTTGATAAACAGGTTACCGCTGGTATCATCGTGGAAACGGAAGCTTATAAAGGGGTAGAAGACAGAGCTTCACATGCGTATAACTATCGCCGTACCCAAAGAACAGAAGTTATGTATAGTGCAGGTGGGGTGGCTTATGTTTATCAATGTTATGGAATTCATTTTCTTTTTAACATAGTCACCGCTCCTAAAGACATTCCACATGCTATTTTAATTCGTGCAGTTGAACCCATAGAGGGGCACTCACTGATGTTAGAACGGCGAAAAATGACCAAATTAACTTATGCAATCACAAATGGACCGGGAAAGCTCACGCAAGCTTTAGGTATTAGGCGTGAAACGAATGCTTGTGTATTAACGGCAAATACAGTTTGTATAGAAGACACAGGCATGACAATAGCTTCTAAAAATATTATTAGCAGTCCAAGAATAGGGATTGATTATGCAGGAGGTGATCGATTAAATCCTTGGCGATTTTACATCAAAAATAATCCTTGGATTTCTTATCCTTGTAAAGGATAAAGTTGAATTGTTTGGTAAATCGGTGTGACTCGTTCAGATACCCGTCGCATCAGCGCTGCTTGTTGCACTAAAAAAGAACAATTTTTAAATTGTTCTTGGATCAAAGCTAATAATTGATGTTGATGGTGTGTATTCACTGCGTGAAGGTTTTGGATTCTACCTAAAGTAAGATGCGGATCAAATCTTCCTTTTTCTTGAAATTGGTATCGTTGATTAGAGCCTTCCATTAATTTTTTCTGCATTTTTTTATGCATACTCAAAAATTGTTGATAAGGTTCTACGCGCACTACAATCGCATTACCATAGAGTTTAATTTCTTCTCCATTGGCCATAAAGGGTGCAGTTTGAGACACTAGGGTCATGCCTAAAGCAATGGGGCGTATATCACTTTCTTCTACAGAGGGAATGAATCCAATCGTGACATGTAAATCTAGGTGATACGTCCAAATAATTCGCACTAAAGGTGAGCGCTTAGCTTCACACTTATGTATTGTTTGCGTGATCATCATCCGATTATCATGGCTGGGCAGAGCAGCAAGAAATATATTAGATTTCACATTTTATCTTCTATTAAGGGAACAAAACTAACCCGCTCTAATAATTCTCTTTTTATTTGCTCACCTTGTCGTGTAATTAGGGTCAGTTGTTGAACATAAAATCTGGGTCCAATGGGGATGACTAAAATCCCGCCCTCAGGATTTAATTGATCAATCAATGCTTGTGGCACATGCTCACTGGCAGCAGTGACTAGAATTCCATCGAAAGGTGCATAGGTTTTCCAACCTTTTGCACCATCGGCCACTTTAAAATGAATATTCTCAAAACCCAAATCGGTTAATGCTTTTTGAGCATGAGATGAAAGGGTTTTAATTCGCTCAATAGTATAGACTTCTTTAAAAAGCGTGGCCAAAATAGCAGCTTGATAACCTGAACCAGTGCCTATTTCTAATATTTTTTGGGGGTGAGGGTGTTGATATAAGGTTTGTGTCATCAAAGCTACTATGTAGGGTTGAGAGATAGTTTGTTCGCACTCTATAGGTAGAGGAGTGTTATCGTAGGCTCTATTTCTTAGACTGGATAATATAAACTTTTCTCTGGGCACTTTTTTAATAGCTGCAAGTACACCTGGATGCGTGATCCCCTGTGATTTTAACTCTTTGAGCAAAAATTCTAATTCTAATGCCATAAGGGCCCTCAACGTGCCGCTGCGCCGCGGCATCAAGCATTATCTTTCTTAAATTTAATTTTATATCTAAATTATACTCTTAATCTACGCGCTATTATTAGTTTAACTCACACCTCAAAACATCACTGACAATACGATAGGTGAATTCATGGCCAGCACTGATTTTATGATGAAAAAATTTTCCATACCCACATTAGTGGATCATTACCTTAAAGATATTGAGGCCTTAAAACCCTTAGTAAAATCTCCGCAAGAAGAAAGCCACCTACAAGGTTTTGCTCAAGCCGCAGGCACGTTTAAAAAAGTAACCATCATGGATATTATTCGATTTGCCATGTCGTACGGAAGAGGAGGCGAAGGGAAGTCTGAACAAATGCGCCAGTCCCTAAATATTTTATTAGGAAACAGGGTCAATCAACTCCTTCCTATAGATGTCGCTTATTTAAAATTATTATTAGCTTATACCCAATCTTTTAAATTCTCTAAACAAAACCTTGAACCCTGGATGTTGAGATTTGTGTTAAGCAGCCGCTTTTCACCTGTTTTAGGATTTGTGGATGCACAATTGCACAAGGTAATTGCTGATACGCAGATGAGAATTCGAACATAGTCTTTGTAGGATATTGACTATTGCCTTTTTCAAAACTACAATGCTTTAGATAATAATAAGCATCGTGGAGTTTAAAATGCAAAAAGGTCCCAAAAATAAAAAATTGATATTTGGCGAAGAACTAGTTGTTGGTGCTTGGAGTCCTCAAAATGAAGCTAGATTTCAACGATTATCTATAGCTGTTAGAAAAGAAGGGCGCTTATCTCATTCTGAAATTCTAAACACAGTAAAGAAGACAGATTGTTCAGAATTAGAAGTCTTGAATACTTATAATCAAAAACCGTATTCGCCTCTATATGTTAGCCGCAAAAGAGAGTTGAGCAAAAAACATGAAAGCTTTGAAAGCTTTCCGCACGTATTTGATTTCGAAGGTGAAGAACAGCAGAGTTTAGGAAGGCCTAAAATACCCCACAGATTTACCTCTCGTTAAGGAGAGGTAAACCAGAGGTCAGGGGATTATTTACCCTTAGGCTTAGGTTTTGGTTGTTCCTTACGCATTTGATTTATTTGATCCGAGATTACACTCAATATATTTACTAAATCTCGATGCAAAGCCGTATTCCTAAAGGTTTGCTCAATAACGTCAAATATTTCAGCAAGTTCATGCATGCGATGTCTAGCTGATACATGTTGTTTCAATAAATTAGCAGCGAGTCTTGATTTCCCTTTAAAGTGGCTCACCTCTAATTCATTAACAGCCCGTTGTATCATAATCCAAGATGCATTGTAATCAAAAGCTTTAGCTTTAGGTCGCGGTTCCAGTTCTGGTGCTGATCCATGCTCACTGGTGGTTGTCCATTTTCCTGTCTTGGGTTCAGTGATAGTATATCGCTCAGTGCTTGTCTCAGTGGTTGTCCACTTCCCAGTTTTAGGCGGATCGGAAACAGAATATCGTTCAGTCGTTGTCCAGGTACCTTCTTTGGGTTGAGTAACAGAAAATCGTTCAGTGGTTGTCCAACTTTGAGGCTTTTGAGCCTCGGAAATTTCATATTGTCCTTCCAACCATTCTTCTTGAGGGGGAGGAGAATCTTGTCTAGAAACGGGGGATTCAGGAATGGAGTCAGAACGAGAACCAGAACTAGGAGTCGGGGAAATATCCGGTGTGTCCAAAGCAACAAGATCATCACCCTGTGTTCTAATAGGTGGTGGCACAATTAAATGTTCTGATCTTTGTTTTAATAAAGGAGTAAATTGCACGGCCGTTTTTTCCCAATCTTGAATTCCTTGATCTTGCGCTAAGCGAACCATCTCTATTGCAAATCGCATTAGCTTATCTTGCTGATTTTCCTCTTCCGATTCGATTGTTATTTCTGGTTCTGCTAGTGCTTTTCTTCTTAATTTCACTCTTTCTGCAAGTTGAGAATCAAAAAAGTTCATATCGATGGCTTTTTGTGGCCTTTTTTGTTGTTTCTGGGTGATGGATACCTGAGGACTGACTAGGTCTTCAACCAATGGGGGTGCTTCGGGAGGGTTAAGTTCCATAGCAGCAAGATCATAGTCGAATGAGCCCACCATATCTTTGGGCACGTCAATCTCTGGTGCGCTAACTACTTCTTGAATTTTCTGATTTCTTACAGCAATTTCCTTAATGTGAATTTTTAATTTTTCCAGTTCATCGTCAAGCTTTCGTTTCACACTCATTTCATGTTCTATAAGGGCCGCTTGATCGTGAACAGGAATTTTAGAAGCTAAAATCAAATTAATAGAATTATTGATTTCAAAATTAGCGGCTTTAATTTGTTTTTCATAACGTTCAATTCTGCGATTGTATTCTGCCGTTACATCTAGAGAGGATTTTGCTGGAGTTGCTTTAACAGGTTGAACACTTTTAGTGGTTTGAGCAATTTCAGTAATGACTTTTCTTTCTCTATTTATTCGCCCTTGAATTTCTAAAATTAATTGATCCTGAATGGGTGTTTTTTCAGCTAATCCAGGTTTATTGAGAACATTTTCAGATGGTTTTCTTAAAATGGGAGCTAATGTGGGAACCTCCGATTCTATAAGAGGAGGAGCAGTTGGAACCAGATCCTCTATCACTGAAGCTTGTATATTTTCTAATTGATTTTCTTCTCTTTTTAATTGCTCAATTTCCTGCTGAAGTGAATTTTCCACTTTTATATCAGTTTGTATGCGATCTCTTAAAGTATGAATAGCTGATAAATTATCCTGTAAAACCTTTAATTGTCGTTCTTCATAGTTAATAAAATGTTTTTGTACCATTTCACGTGCTTGATTGAAAAATTTCTCTATTTGTACTTCCGGACTGGCAGGATTAGGTGGTTTAAAGTAAAAATAGGGATCAGCTGCTCTGGCTGCTTTCTGTGTTGCTTCGCGTAATTGATCGGTTAGGATAAGGTGATCATTTTGGCCAGGAGGGTATTTATTAAGTAAATCATAAACCAGTTGATTCATTTTATATCTAGGGGAGCCTTGTGATTTTTCAAGGCTCTTTTTTATTTGCAAGCGGAAATTTTCTACTTGCTTTTCTGAAGGAGTTTCGGGCATATAGCCCATCGGCGGCATTTCTCTCACATAGGGAATGCTTGGAGCGGGTTGTGAAGGTTTGGGAGCTTCAACCGTCTTCTTAGGCGGTTCAACCGGTTTTGGAGCTTGATAAATTTTTTCTTGTGCTTTTTGAGATTTCTTCTCAGGCTGCGTTGGCGGAGAGGGTATGGGAGCAAGTGCTACTATTTCAGCTTCTTCTGGTTCGTTATCTCTACGCTCATATATATATGCCAATTGATCCAGTACCTCTTCATCACGAACACTAATTTTAATGACTCTTTTTAGTTTTACTAACACATCTTCTGCGGAATCTGATTCTGGGATGGGGCCAAATTTCTTTTCATAAAGTTGTATTCCAAGCCTAGCAGCTTCAATAGCATCAGATACTTCAGGTAGTGGGCCTTCAAGACTTTCCTTCATATGGATATCATTAGACATCCAGTCTGATAAATCTGAAATAACACCTTCAAAACATCCCCATCCTCCTGTATTTACCCATTGATCGACTTTATCGTTTTCATTAGCATAATTAAAACTGTTATGAAATTTGCTAAGTAGATCATTCCATACGGTAGGTGCAGATTTCATGGCTATATCATTGAGATGATGCATGAATGCATTACTTCCATATGCTCTTAACCCATCGTCACTTAATTCGTATCCCTCAGAATCCCTTTTAGCTTTTTGTTGCCAATTATCTCTGTTTACTTTGGGGTTAAATAAATAACTTTTAGGAAGAGTACCGTCTTTTCGATTATTGTAAATTGCTAACACATTATTGACAAAAAAATTAAAATTCTTATGAAGATTCTGTATAGTGTATGTATATTCAATTCGAGCAGCTTTCTCTTCTTTTAAGGCGTTACTTGCTGCAATAATTTTTCGCATTTTTTCATAAATTTGAGGGCTATATTTTATTTTTTCATTAGGGGCAGGGTGATTAAGATCTTTTAAAGTCAAAGGCTTAAATGTTGAGGACGACCCTCCTTTTTTACCACCGTGTTTCATAAAATGACACTCCTTAATTAGGACTACTAATATAGAGAGTGTTTGTTTTAAGAAAAGTTCAAAAAGGTTTGATGTAATTACGCTTATACGTACGATGCGTTAATCCTTGCTCGGTTTTGCACCAGGTGTTAATTCTGATTGTGATTGTGTTTCTGATTCTGAAACTTCTTCAGAGCTGGTTACAAATCCAGTCTTGGGTTGAGGAATTTCATCTTTTGATTTTTGTTTTAATGGCGTAAATCGCACGGGAGTTTTTTCCCAATGTTGAATACCTTGATCTTTTGCTAGGCGAACCATCTCCATTCCAGATTGCATTAGTTCTTCTTGTTGACTTTCTTCTATACCTTCTGATTCTGTTTCTGAACTAATTATTTCTTTTCTTCTTGCTTTGATTTTTTCTGCAATTTCAGAATTAAAAAAATTCATATTAGAAATTTTTGGTGATATCTGCGTCCTGGATACTTTAGGTGCAATAACATCTTCAACCAGGGGAGGTGCGTCGGGGGGGTTAGTTTCCATAGGAGGCAGATCATAGTCTTCTGAGCCTATATCCTCTTTTGGCATTTCTATTTCAGGCTCTGATGTGCTAATAGCTCTTTGAAGTTTTTTATTTCGCTCAGTAATTTCCTTAATGTGAAGTTTTATTTTTTCCAGTTCTGCGTACAGCTCTTGTTTAACCTTCTTTTCATGATCAAGAAGATCGATCACATCGTGAACAGGAATTTTAGAAGCTAAAATCATTTTAATAGAATTATTAATTTCTAAATTGGCCGCACTAATTTGCTTGGTATATCTCTCAATTATGCGATTATATTGAGCCGTAACATCTAGAGAAATTTTTGGTTCGGGTACTTTAGAGAGTTGAGCACCTTTTCTGACATGAGCAATTTCAGAAATGAACTTCTTTTCTCTATTTATTCGTTTTTGAATTTCTAGAATTAATTCATTTTGAAACTGGTTTTTTTTAGGCAAAGCAGGTTTAAGCAAATCATTATTACTGGTTAACCCAGAGTTTGAAACCATATTGGGATTCTGAGATTCTATGAGCGTAGGGCTTTCTGGAATCGGTTCCTCTACCACAGTTTGTGTGTCATTTAATTGATTTTCTTCTTTTTTTAATTTTTCAATTTCTTGATGAAGAGCATTTTCAATATTTATATCTGATTGCACACGATCTCTCAAAGTATGAATGGCTGCTAAGTTATTTTGTAAGATCTTTAATTGTCGTTCTTCATAATTAATAAAATGTTTTTGCACCATCTCACGTGCAAGATTAAAAGTTTTTAAGATTTGCATTTCGGGGCTGACAGGATTAGGTGGTTTAAGGGAAAAAGTTGGATTTTCTGCTCTGGCTGCCTGCTGCGATTCTTTGAGTAATTCATCGCTTAGTAAAATGTAATCATCTTGATCAGGAGGATACTTATTAAGTAAATCATAGACCCGTTGATTCATTTTAGATCTAGGCGACTCTTTTGATTTTTCAAGGCCCTTTTTTATATACAAGCGGAAATCTTCTACTTCTTTTTCTGATGGAGTTGCGGGAAGATAGCCCATCGGCGGCATTTCTCTCACATAAGGAATGCTTTGTTCTCGTTGAGTTGGCTTTTGTATAATCTCTTTTTGTTTGGGTGGCTCAACCGGTTTTTGAGCTTGAAAAATTTTTTCTCGCGCTTTTTGCGATTTCCTTTCAGGTTGCGTTGGCTGAGGTTGTATGGGAGCAAGCTCTACTATTTCTGCTTCTTCCGGTTCGATATCTCTACGTTCATATATATATGCCAATTGACCCAATACCTCTTCATCAAGAACATTAATTTTAATGACTCTTTTTAGTTTCGCTAACACATCCTCTGCGGAATCTGAATCCGGGATGGGGCCAAATTTTTCTTCGTAAAGTTTTATTCCATTTCTAGCAGCCTCAGCAGCATCAGATATTTCTGGTAGTGGGCCTTCAAGGATTTCCTTCAAATGAATAGCATTCGACATCCAGTCTGATAAATCTGTAATAATACCTTCAAAACATCCCAATCCTCCTTCTTTTACCCATAAATCAACTTTATCGTTTTCCTTAGCATAATTAAAACTATTATGAAATTTGTTGAGCAGATCATTCCACACGGTAGGTGCAGACTTCATGGCTATATCATTGAGATGATGGCTGAATGCATTACTTCCATACACTCTTAACCCATCGTCACTCAAATCGTATCCTTCAGTATCTTTTTTAGTTTTTTGTTGCCAATTGTCCCTGTTTACTTTGGGGTTAAAGGAAAAGTTGTGAGGAAGGGAACCGTTCGCTCGTTTATTGTAAATTTCTAGTACGTTATTGACAAAAGAATCAAAATTCTTATGAAGGTTCTGTATACTGTATGTGTATTGAATTCGATTATCTTTGTCTTCTTTTGAGGAGCTACTTGCTCCAATGATTTTTCGCATATTTTCATAAATTTGGGGAGTATATTTTATTTTTTCACTATTGGCAGGGTGATTAAGATCTTTTAAAGTCAAAGGCTTAAATGAAGAAGAGGATGACCCGCCTCCTTTTTTACCGCTGGTTGACATAAAAACTCCCCTTAATTAAGACTGTTGATTAAGAGAGTTGTTTTTTTTCGGAAAAGTTCAAAAAATTGCTTACGCTTGTCCTTTTGTTTTTACGGTGTACCTTCCCACTTTAGGTTCTTCGACATAACCATAAATAATGGGGAATGATTGCGTGGCCAGTGAGTTCAATTTCCAAGTTCCCATTTGCGGTTCTTTTATGGAATAGGACATTAATATCGGAGGGGCACGGAGTGATCCTTGACTCTTATCTTCTTTTTGTTTTTCAAGTTTTTTCATTGCAAATTGTTTCACATCAACGGCCGCCAGATAAACGCCTTCTACTTGTCCTTCGAAACAACCATCCGCGTCTTTTACTATGTCATCCAATTGGTTATATTCAAAAGCAATTTCATAACCTTCGTTAAATTGGTGAACTAAGCTTTTTAATTTATTTAGCATATTTTTCATTTGTTCGCTTTTTGGTTTTATTACTTTGCGTGTGTTGCCTGTGTGATATGTAAAATGAAAAAAATAGGTTTCAAATGCCGGATCAGGATAAAGTGCTCGCATATCGGGTGCTCTTTCCAATTTCACTAAGCCCCACCAACTGTTTACAATTTCTCGCATTCTTCCTTCAAAATTTTCATGTAATCGTCTTACAATTTCAGTGACATGTATTTGATCTTGATAAGCTCGGATGAGTTCTTTATGAGAAGGATTTTGTAGGGTTTCTAATTCAGCTTTTCTAGAAGTTAATGATTTTTTAATTTTTTGATAAAATTCAGGAGAATAGGGAATATTGATTTTAGGAAATTGTGATGGTATCCAGGGATTTACAGTTGAAGTTAACATTTATTTACTACCTTTTCTGAGACATTTTGCATATTTTAATAGTTTGGGGGGTTTAACTGCAAGCGAATTATGATGCAATACGGTCCAATTCCGATGAATGACAATTAAGCGGGATAAGGCCGCTTGCGCGGCCTTACACAGGATTAGTCCCTTTCATTATATCCATTGGCTTTTAGAAATTTATCAATTTCTTGTTCTATTCTATCTCTTTGATATCCGTATTTCTTCTGTAATAGTCCTTCTAATTCCTTTTGGCTACCTTGCATTTTATCGATATCATCCTCTGTTAAATTACCCCATTGTTTTTGGATTTTTCCTTTTAGTTGTTCCCAATTACCTTGTATAATATCTTTGTTCATAAAAATCTCCTCATTTAGGGTTATCTGGTGGGTTCTTTTATTTCAACGGTAGAGATGACATCCTTGACGCCTGCTATTCCTTTTGTCAATTTAACGGCATTATCTGCTTGAGTTTGATTATCCGCTGTTCCAGTAAGGTGAACTACGCCATTCTTAGTTTCAACTTTGATTGTAAAAGCACTAATGCTAGCGTCACCAAATAATTTTTCTTTAAGAAATGCAGTTTTTATCTTCTTTCCAGCACAGTGGGATCCGAAGCTTGGAATTCACGTGACTTGAAGTCGCGGC
>JADMIO011429234.1_pt1 | contig 68833 bp, 68 predicted proteins | sample 8958161 | NCBI WGS metagenome assembly JADMIO01 (sample SAMN16585339, study PRJNA669376) | soil metagenome | isolation source: Crop rotation soil | place: USA: Cullars Rotation, Alabama | collected 2011 | reverse complement strand
GCCGCGACTTCAAGTCACGTGAATTCCAAGCTTCGGATCCCACTGTGCTGGAAAGCTGGCTCGGGCGGGGACTGGCCAACCTCGCCGCATTGCTCGACCCGTCGGTGTTCGCGATCGGTGGGGGAGTCTCCGAAGCGGGCGACCTCGTCCTTCGCCCCGCGCAGGCCGAGTTCGCCCACACCCTCACCGGCCGCGGCTTCCGCCCCGAGGCCGCCGTCGTCCTGGCCGCCCTCGGCGCCAACGCCGGGTTGGTCGGCGCCGCCGATCTCGCACGTCACCTCGACTGACCGCGAGTACGACCGGTCGGCAGCGCTACGGCAGGATGCCTGCGTGCCGACCCTGCGCCTCGTCTCTGCCGATGCCCGCCATTTCGGGCGTGACCGCGCCGGGCTCGCTGCGGCTCTCGGCGCAGCGACGCCCGACGTCGCGATCGTGCACCACGCGCCGCACCTGGGTCGCTGGCGCTCGCTGTCGGCGAGCATCGCGCGCGGCGCCGGGCTCGTGGGCGTGGGTGGTGGCCGAACCGGTGGCGCCAACCTGCTGCTCTCGACGCTCGCGATCGACTTCGTGTCGGTGTCGGAGGTGCTGTTCACCCACAACCCCGCCCGGCCCGCCGGCGTCGCGGTCGCCCGGCTGCGTCGGCACGGGGTGGAATTCGCGCTCGCGGGTGCCTCGCTCGGTGCGCAGAGCCGGCAGACCGATGCGGCCGCGTTGCGGCTCGCGCTGAGTGACGTCGGTGATCTGCCACTCGTGCTGAGCGTCGACGGCGGGGCCGCTGACTTCGCCGACCTCGGCGAGGTGCGGGATCGGTTCGTGACCTCGCCGCGTGTGACGATGAGCGGCGGTGTCGAGCGTGCCGGTGAAGGCCTGCTCGTCGCGACGGTCGCACTTAGCTGATTCATCGGAAAGCTCGCGACACGATCTCGCGCGAGCGTCGTCCTGGAGTTAGCGGCCGCCGCCCCCATCGGTGGCCGACTCTCCGAGGAGGACGGCATGACACGAGCACGAATCCGCAAGATCGCCATAGCCGGAGCGGCGACGCTCATGTTTGGCCCGCTGGGATTGACCTTGCCGGCCGCCGCCGCGGGGCCCTCTGGCTACAACGTGAAAGGGAATGGCGGGCTCACCCGGGTCGCCACTTGTGACTCATACTTGATCTGCATCTACTACGACGGTTCTAGCAGCGCCTACTTCGCGCTCGTGCAGGGGGCGGCCGGTGGGCACGGCATCTCCGACCTCACCGGCTACACGTTCAACCGCGGCGGCTCGTCGGCACCGGGCTACGGCCACACTGCCATCAACAACGCCAACGCGATGGCCTGTTCGTCATTTGCATACGAATGCAAGGCGTACTACGACCAGTTCTACGGCGGCAATTGGGACTACCTGACAGATGGGGGCACCGCGGGGTTCCTCCACTATGTGTGGAACAACGAAGCCTCGATCCATGTCATGCAGAGTCCGCTGTCCGGCGGCTACTGATGCTTCGGCGGCTCGTCGCCTGCATGAGCTGTTGCCTGCTCTTGGCCGGCGTGTGCGGGTGCTCCGAAGCGCGCCCAAAAAGGGGTGCGTCCGACAGCGCCGGGTCTGTTGCTGGACCGCGGTCGCATCACCCTGGCAAGGCGTCGCAGTCATCTGGCGCCACCGACCTCGGCGATGAAGCCGACCAGAACTTTGCGCTGCCTATCAACGCCTACGGCGAATCGCTCAGCGACGAGGCAACGATTCAGAATGCCGATTGGATCATCGTAGGACGCTGCCTCCGCCATCTTGGGTTCTCGATAAAACGAGTGGCGTCAGCCGGGGCGGTCCGAGACGCGCTCGCCAGCGTGGATGTGGGGAACGACGGCTTGTACGGCAACGGTCGCCGCTATGGCCTCGTATCGAGGACCATCGCGTCGAAGTACGGCTACCACCTCAAGTCGGATGTCGAACCGTTCCCAGCCGTGCTGTCGGGTCCCCTGCCCAAGCACTCGGCGGCACGTTTGGCCGCGCTTAGCGGGGTTGACGCCAATGACAAACCACTCCCGGCGTCGTCGGGCGTTCCGATTGGCGGTTGTCAGGGCGAGGCGGAGCGAGCCCTGGACATTCAGCTCAACACCGGTGGAAGCTCCGGCACGAAGACCGTGCGGCCCACGGGTGACGATCCGATCGATCTCGCCATTGGGCATACGTCGTTGGTTCAGTCTCAGACCGCGCCAGTCGTCGTCGCTGCCATCAAGGCGTGGTCGACCTGCATGACGGCGCAGGGTTTCCCCGCGCCGGACCCGTACCACCTGCCACACGGCGTCGTGTCTGGTGGGCCGCGACCCTCTGCGCGTGAGATACGGATGGCCGTGGCTGACGTCGGGTGTAAGGACAAGGTGCATCTGGTCGACATCTGGAAAGGCTGGGAGACGAGGTACCAGCAGAAGCGGATCGATGAGAATGCCGAAGCGCTCGCGGCGATCAAGAAACGGAACGCCGCGCGGGTGGAGAAAGCGGCCGCCATCATCGCGAGTTACTGAGTGGGCAGCGTCGCGTGAGGCGAACGCGTGCGTTCCTCGTCGTCTGCGCTGTAGCAGCGCTGCTCGCCATCGGTGCCCTGGTTGGTGCGCACTGGATCCGTTCGCCGGCGCAGCAGGCCGCTGATTCGCGCGCGCCGGCCCGCACGGTGCTGACGGCCAAGGTGGTGCGCAAGGTCCTGTCGTCCGTCGTGACGATGCGCGGTTCGTTCACCCAGGGTGCGCCGATCACGTTCACCCCGGCGGGAGTGGCGAACGTCGGCGGATCACCGCCCTCGGCGCTCGTCCTCACCAAGGTGCTCGCCCGTGCCGGCGACAGCATCCGGGCCGGACAGGTGATGGTCGAGGTCGACGGCCGGCCGGTATTCGCGCTGCCGGGCGCCTTCCCGGCCTACCGCGACCTCACTGTGGGTGATGTCGGGCCAGACGTCCGCCAGCTGCAGCAGGCGTTGCACACGGTCGGCTACCAGGTCTGGGACACCGCGGGCACCTTCGGCGCGAGCACCGAGGCCGCCGCGCGGCTGCTCTACGAACGGATCGGCTACCCGCCACCGCAGACGGCCGCAGCCGAGGGGGCGTCGAAGGACGGCAAGGCACAGGCGGCATCGGCTCCACATGTCGTCGTGCCGATGTCCGAGGCGATGTTCCTGCCGGTGCTACCCGCCCGACTGACTCGGCTGGGCGGCGGTGTCGGCAGCACCGTCCGCGACCCGCTGCTGTCACTGGTGTCAGGCGGCATCACCCTCACCGGACACCTCGACGGGTCGAGCGCCGACCTCGTCCGCCGAGGGATGGCGGTGCACATCGTCTCCGAGGCCACCGGGTTCACGGCGACGGGCACCGTCCTCAGTATCGGGACGAAGGCGAACTCGGCCGGCCAGCTCCCGGTGATCATCGAGAACCGCAACACGGCGGCCGGCTGGCCGCAGAGTGAACTCGGCGACGACGTGCGTGTCGTCATCACGACGGCCCAGACGAGGACAGCGGCCCTGGCGGTGCCGGTGTCGGCGATCGCCACCTCGGCCGACGGCAAGTCCCGCGTCACCGTGATACGGGGCGGACGCCAGCACGCCGTCACAGTGCAGCCGGGTGCCTCCGTCGAGGGCTACGTCGAGATCACCGACCCTCGCCACCAGCTGCAGGTCGGCGACGCGGTGGTGACCGGCCAGTGACCTACGTCGTCGAACTGGTCAACGTTGCCCGGCACTACCCCGGACCGCCACCGGTGCACGCGTTGTCGTCGGCGACGCTCCAGGTCGAGCGCGGGGAGTTCGTCGCCGTCACGGGGCCATCCGGCTCGGGCAAGTCGACGCTGCTGAACGTCCTCGGCCTGCTCGACCGACCGTCCTCGGGCAGCTATCGCATCGCCGGCACCGACACCGCTGACATGAGCGACACCGAGCGTGCCGGCATCCGCGCTTCAATGATCGGCTTCGTGTTCCAGGCGTTCCACTTGTTGCCGCACCGCAGCGCGCTGCACAACGTGATGCTGTCCGGGATGTTCACCGGCGTCTCGCGGCACACCCGGCGTGAGCAGAGCCGCGCAGCGCTCGACGGTGTCGGGCTCGCCCATCGCCATGACGCGTTCCCGACAACGCTGTCAGGCGGTGAGCGGCAGCGGGTGGCCATCGCCCGCGCGTTGGCCAATCGACCTCACCTGCTGCTGTGCGACGAGCCGACCGGCAACCTCGACTCACGTAACGCTGACGTCGTCCTCGACCTGTTGGCGACGCTGCACCAGCGCGGGCAGACCATCATCGTCATCACCCACTCCGACGTCGTGGCGCGCGCCGCGAGCCGGCAGGTCACGATCCTCGACGGCGTCCTCGCCGATGGCTGAACCCTCGCGCTCGCGGCTGAGGGTCGGCGACGCCGCAAGCGAGGCGCTGGCCGGTCTGGTGCAACGCCCGTCCCGCACGGCGCTCACCGTTCTCGGCACGGTGCTGGGCATCGGCGCGTTCGTCGCCATCCTCGGTATCACCTCCACGGCGGCCGGTCAGGTTGGTCAGCGCTTCAACGCGCTGGCCAACACGACCGTGACCGCCGCCGACACCGGGTTGCAGGTGAGCGACAAGTCCCCAAAGCCCGGCCGCACCGACTTCCCCGACACCGCCGACGCCGACGCGCGCCGCATCAACGGCGTCGTCAGTGGGGGCGTCTACTGGGACGTGCACGTCAGCACCCCGAGCATCACGAGCTCACCCGCGCACCTGCCTTCGGATGGCGATGCGCTGCCCGTCACGGCCGTGACACCGGGACTGTTCGCGGCCGCAGAGGCGCGGGTGCGCGGCGCCCCGATCACGACGTTCGAGAACGACACCCGCCAGCACGTGGCCGTCCTCGGCAAGGCCGCCGCTGCCACGCTGGGTATCCATCAGCTCACGGCCGCGCCGGCCGTCTTCCTCAACGGCGATCCGTACACCGTTGTCGGCCTGCTCGACGACGCTCCGGCGCTTCCCTCGCTCCTGCTGAGCGTCCTCATCCCCGCCCAGACGGCACAGACCCGCTTCCCCCCGCCCAACCCCGAAACCAGCCCCGCGACGATGCTCGTGCGCACCCGTGTCGGTGCCGCGCAGGTCGTCGCCGCGCAGCTCGCCGTCGCGCTGCGCCCTGATCGCCCGGATGCCTTCACCGTCTCGGCCCCACCCGACCCGCACACCCTGAAGAACGCGGTCAACACCGATCTCGCCGGCCTGTTCCTCTCATTGGCCGCCGTCGCGCTGCTCATCGGCGGTGTCGGGATCGCGAACACGACGCTGGTGGCCGTCATCGAACGGCGCAGCGAGATCGGACTCAAGCGCGCGCTCGGTGCCCGGCAGGTGCACATCGCGGCGCAGTTCCTCACCGAGTCGGTCGTCCTGGGCGCGTTCGGCGGTCTCATCGGTGCGGCGCTCGGCACGAGCGCTGTCATCGCCGTCGCGCTGGTCAAGCACTGGACGGCACTGCTCGCGCCATGGGTCGTCCTGTCAGCGCCACTGGCCGGTGCCGGCGTCGGATTGCTCGCCGGTTCCTACCCCGCGATCCGCGCGGCTCGCACTGAACCCGTCGAGGCGCTGCAGCGCTGATCGCTCAGCTGGCCTCAGACGGCGGAGCCGTCGTCGTCGAAGTCGTGATGCTCGCGCAACCGTGACACGAGGATGCCTGCGCCCAGCAGCACGCCGCCCACGCCGAGCACCCAGCTGAGGTTGTTGGCCAGCCCGATCTCGCCGCCGAGGCCGAGGACGACGATCGAGATCACCAGGATGCTCAGCGCCAGGATCGTGGGTGCGGCGAACCGGGGCAGCGGCGGTGGCGGCGGTGGGACGTAGTGATCGTCGTCGAGCCAGATCGGCTCGTCGTCGCCGGGCTGCGCGATGCGGTCGCGCCAGTCGGCGTCCTCGCGGCTCAGGTCACGCTCCGCCTGACGTATTGCCGCCACGGTGTCGACGTGCCAGTCGGCGATGAGCTCGGCGAACGCCGCGTCGGTGTCGAGGCCGGCGAGCGGGTCAGGCGCCGGCACCGGTGGCGGTTCGCTCGAGCCCAGCGCGCGAACCGCGGCGGCGACGATCGTGCGGGCGTCGCCGCGCTCCTCGGCTGCCACGAACAGCCGCCGTAACGCACCTGCCTGCTCGTCGCCGAGGTAGGCGGCGATGCGGGCCCGACCGAGCGCGGTAAGCAGGTGGCGTCCGACTGTCGCGTCGACATCGGTCAGCGGGACGTAGGTGACGGCGTGCAGGCCGTTGTCGAGGCGCCCCTCACCGGTCGGGTGCTCTGGCGTGGTCATGGCAACGCATCCACGGGCGCATGTGCGCGGATGAACTCGAGCGATCCGTCGAAGATCGTCGGCGCGTCGTTGTCCAGCGTGGCGACGTGGTAGCTGTCCTCGAGGATCACCTCGCGCACGGTGGTGTTCGTGGCGCCGGCGAAGAGCAGCTCGCCCGAGAGCGAGTCGACGACGTGGTCGACGCGGCTGCGGTACATGAGGATCGGCGCCCGCACCTTCGACAGATCGGCGGTCGTCGAACTCCACAGCTTGAGGACGGAGGCGAACGCGATGATCGGCGTGCGGTCGACCGTGCGCTCCTCGGTCTGCGGCTTCTTGATGTCACCGCCGATGCTCGGCCGCGAGCGCACCGCCCAGCTCACGTACGGGGCGAGCTTGGCATCGAAGCGCCGCGTGCCGAAGGCGGGGTTGACCAGGACGAGGCCGGCGATGTCGTCGGGGAACTCCTCGGCCAGCCGGGTGACGAGACAGCCGCCCATCGAGAGCCCGGCAGCGAAGACGACGTCACAGCGCGCCGCGATCTCGAGGTAGGCGTCGCGCACCGCGCCGTACCACTGGGGCCAGCGGGTGCGGTTGGTGTCCTGCCAGGTGCTGCCGTGCCCGGGCAGCAGCGGCAGCCGCACGGTGAGGCCGGCGTCGGCGAGGTGCCTGGCCCACGGCCGCATGCTGGCCGGCGTGCCGGTGAACCCGTGGCTGAGCACGACCCCGACGCGGCCGCCGTCTGCGGCGAAGGGGAGGTCGTCCTCGGTGCGGCGCACGGTCCCATGATGCCCGGCATCGCCACGGCCTGCGAACCGTCCGCGGGCCACTGGCGAGTCGCTGGCGGTGGTTTGGCCGCCCACGCCGCGACGACTAGTGTCCGAATCGTGCCGGTGCTCGGGGGAGTGCCGTCTTCGTTGCTGTCGGTGATCGTCTGCGAGGGGAGGTCAGGTGGGGTACTGGCTCGCCAAGTTCGTGTTTTTGGGCCCGTTGCTCCGCATGCTGTGGCGGCCATGGGCCGAGGGGCTCGAGAACATCCCCGACGACCGACCCGCGATCATCGCGAGCAACCACCTCTCCTTCTGCGACTCGTTCTTCCTGCCGGTGATGGCCCCGCGCAAGGTCACCTTCCTGGCCAAGGCCGAGTACTTCACGACGCCCGGCATCAAGGGCTTCTTCTCCCGCATGTTCTTCTCCGGCGTGGGGCAGGTGCCGATCGATCGTGACGACACCGATGCGGCGCGGGCAGCGCTCACGACCGGCGTGCGCGTACTCAAGGGCGGTCGCGGCAACAACCTGCTCGGCATCTACCCCGAGGGCACCCGCTCACCCGACGGCCGGCTCTACCGCGGCAAGACAGGCGTTGCCCGGCTGGCACTCGAGTCGGGCGCTGTCGTGATCCCGGCAGCCATGGTCAACACCGACATCATCCAGCCCACGGGCCGGCGGGTGCCGAAGCTGCGTCCTCGGCCCGGTGTCCGCTACGGCAAGCCGCTCGACTTCTCCCGCTACGAGGGGATGTCCGGCGACCGCTTCGTCGAGCGCTCCATGACCGACGAGATCATGTACGAGCTGATGCAGCTCTCCGGCCAGGAGTACGTCGATGTCTACGCGCAGAAGGTGAAGAAGGCGCAGGGCAAGGATGTTGCATTCGGCGCACGCGACGCGCGCGAGGACGCCGACCGGCTGCCCGACACCCGGGCGTCGTAACGCCCGTGCGTTTCTTCTACGACTGCGAGTTCATCGAGGACGGTCGCACCATCGACTTCGTCTCGATCGGGGTGGTCGACGAGACCGGTCGTGAGTTCTACGCCGTCTCCACCGAGTTCGACGCCTCGAAGGCCATCACCTGGGTGCGGCGCAACGTCCTCGACAAGCTGCCGCCGCCCGCCGACCCGGCCTGGAGCTCGATCGAGCAGATCCGCACCGACCTGCTCGCGTTTCTCACCGAGCCCGACGAGCCGATCGAGCTCTGGGCGTGGATGGCCGGTTACGACCACGTCGCGCTGTGCCAGCTCTGGGGCGACATGCGCGCCCTGCCCCGGGCGATCCCGCGCTTCACCCACGAGCTGCGGCAGCGTTGGGAGGACAGCGGCTCGCCCGAGCTGCCACCGGCGCCGCCCGACCAGCACGACGCCCTGGCCGACGCCCGGCACAACCTGGCCCGCTGGCAGGCATTGCAGACATGATCATCGTCGCCGACGACCTGTCCCGCGAGGCGGTCCGGGCCTTGATCGACGAGCACCTCGCCGACATGCACGACACCTCGCCGCCCGAGAGCATCCACGCGCTGAGCCACGAGCAGCTGCGGGCAGATCACGTCACGTTCTTCACCGCGTGGGAGGGCGAGCAGCTGCTGGGCTGCGGCGCGCTCAAGGATCTCGGCAACGGCGAGGGCGAGATCAAAACCATGCGTACCGCGCGCACGGCGCGCGGGCAGGGCGTGGGTGCGGCCGTCCTCGGCTTTCTGCTCGACGAGGCGCGGCGTCGGGGTTACCGGCGGGTAAGCCTCGAGACCGGCACTCAGGACTACTTCGCGGCCGCGCACCGGCTCTACGAACGGCACGGGTTCGTCGACTGCGAGCCCTTCGGCGACTACGTCCTCGACCCGCACAGTCGCTACCTGACACTCGCGCTCTGAGGCCAGGGCGCCGCTAGGGTTGGCTGCGTGCGAATCGGAGTGCTGACGGGCGGCGGCGACTGCCCTGGTCTGAACGCGGTGATCCGTGCGGTCGTGCGCAAGGGCGCCGGCATGTACGGCTATGAGTTCGTCGGGTTCCGTGACGGGTGGCGTGGACCGCTCGAGAACATCACGCGCCCGCTCGGTATCCCCGACGTCCGCGGCATCCTGCCGCGCGGCGGAACGATCCTCGGCTCCTCGCGGACGAACCCTTTCAAGGAAGACGGCGGCCCCGACCGCATCACCGAGAACCTGCACCGCCTCGGCATCGACGCGCTCGTGGCCATCGGCGGCGAGGACACCCTCGGCGTGGCCACCAGGCTGCACGGCCTCGGGGTCAACGTCGTCGGGGTGCCCAAGACGATCGACAACGACCTCAACGCCACCGACTACACGTTCGGGTTCGACACCGCCGTCAACATCGCGATGGAGGCGATCGACCGGCTGCACACGACGGCCGAGTCGCACCACCGCGCGCTGATCGTCGAGGTGATGGGCCGCCACGCCGGGTGGATCGCGCTGCACGCCGGGATGGCCGGTGGCGCCAACGTCATCCTCATCCCCGAGCAGCCGTTCTCGATCGACCGCGTCTGCGCCTACGTCGAGTCGCGCTTCCAGGCGCACTACGCGCCGATCATCGTCGTGGCCGAGGGGGCGATGCCCGAGGGCGGCGACACTGCGATCCTCGAGAAGGGCCTCGACGCCTTCGGGCACGTGCGCCTCGGTGGCATCGGCGAGTGGCTTGCCGGTGAGATCGAGAAGAGGACGGGCAAGGAGGCGCGTACGACCGTCCTCGGTCACATCCAGCGTGGCGGAACCCCGACAGCGTTCGACCGCGTGCTCGCCACCCGCTTCGGGCTGCATGCGATCGACGCCGTCAGCGACGGTGATTTCGGCACGATGGTCGCGCTGCGCGGCACCGACATCGTGCGGGTGCCACTGGGCGATGCCACCACCGAACTCAAGCTGGTGCAGCCCGACCTCTACGCCGAGGCCGAGGTTTTCTTCGGGTGAGCACATGATCAACACGGATCTCTGGTCGGATATCGACCATTAGCCCGTGTTGATCAACGTTTGCCAGCCGCGAAGCGCCTCACTCGACGCCCCGTAGGCTGGTGCGGTGAGCCTGGATCTGGGTCTGGACCTCTGGCGGGAGCTTCCGGTTGCGCAGCAGCCGTCCTGGCCCGACCCCGACGCGCTGCGCGAAGCCGCCGCGACACTGTCGGCCATGCCGCCGCTCGTGGTGGCCTCCGAGGTCGATCAGCTGCGCGAGCGGCTGGCGGCTGTCGCGCGCGGCGAGGCGTTCCTGCTCCAGGGCGGCGACTGCGCCGAGACCTTCGCGACGTCCTCGCAGGCCGACGTCGCCGGCAAGGTGCGTGTGCTGCTCCAGATGGCGGTCGTCCTCACCTACGGCGCGTCGATGCCGGTCGTCAAGGTGGGGCGCATCGCCGGGCAGTACGCCAAACCCCGCTCGCAGGACCTCGACGCCACCGGGCGCCCGTCCTACCGCGGCGACATGGTCAACGAGCTGCTCGGCGAGCGCACGCCCGACCCGCAGCGCATCCTGCGTGCGTACTCCACCGCGGCCACCACGCTCAACCTGCTGCGCGCCTACGCCGGCGGCGGCCTCGCCTCGCTCGATCGGGTGCACGCCTGGAACACCGCGTTCGCCCGCAACACCGACACCGGGGTTCGATACGAGCGGCTGGCCTCTGAGATCGATCGCGCGGTGCGGTTCATGCGCGCGTGCGGGGTGCACGACGCGGCGCTCGAGTCGGTCGAGCTCTACGCCTCGCACGAGGCGCTGATTCTCGAGTACGAACGGGCGCTGACGCGTATCGAGGACGGCCGCGCCTACGACCTCTCGGCCCACTTCGTCTGGGTCGGTGAGCGCACCCGCCAGATGGACGGCGCGCACCTCGACTTCGTCTCACGCATCGCCAACCCGGTCGGCGTCAAGCTCGGCCCGACGACGACGCCCGAGTTCGCGGCCGAGCTCGTCGAGCGGCTCGACCCCGCGAACACGCCGGGCCGGCTCACGCTCATCAGCCGCATGTCGAGCCCCAAGGTGCGCGACGTCCTCCCGGCGATCATCGAGAAGGTGCAGTCGACCGGCCATCTGGTCATCTGGCAGTGCGACCCGATGCACGGCAACACCGAGGAGACCGCCGACGGCGTCAAGACCCGCCACCTCGACCGCATCATCGACGAGGTCGACGGCTTCTTCGACGTGCACGCCGAGCTGGGCACGCACCCCGGCGGACTGCATGTCGAGCTGACCGGTGACGACGTCACCGAATGCATCGGCGGCACCGCCGATCTCAAGGCGGCCGACCTGGGGCGGCGCTACGAAACCGCCTGCGATCCGCGGTTGAACATCGAGCAGTCCCTCGAGCTCGCCTTCCGGGTGGCCGAACGCCTGGTCGCCGAGCGCCGTGCGAAGGGCGCGATGTGATGGCCGGCGCTGTCGTCGACCTGCGCTCTGACACCGTCACGAAGCCGAGCGCGGCGATGCGCGCTGCGATGGCCGAGGCCGAGGTCGGCGATGACGTCTACGGCGAGGACCCCACCGTCAACGCGCTCGAGCGGCGGGTCGCCGAACTTCTCGGCCACGAGGCGGGGCTGTTCGTGCCGACAGGGTCGCTGGGCAACCAGCTCGGCCTGCGGCTGCTGTGCCGCCCCGGCCAGGAGATCCTGTGCGACTCGCTCGCGCACATCGCCCGGGCTGAGCTCGGTGCGGCCGCCGTGTTTTCCGGCGTCACCTTCCGCACCTGGCGTCACGCCGGTGGCCAGGTCGACCTCGACGACGTCCGCCAGCTCGCCACGCCCGACGCCGGCCCGTACCTGGTGTCGACCGCGGCCATCGCGCTCGAGAACACGCACAACTTCGCGGGCGGCGCCGTCCTCGACCCCGCACAGCGCCGGGAGGTGCTCGCCTTCGCCGCCGCGCACGGGATGCGCACCCACCTCGACGGCGCCAGGCTGTGGAACGCGTCAGTGGCCGGGGGCGAATCGCTCGCCGAGCTCGCCGCCGGGTTCGACACCGTGTCGGTCTGCCTGTCGAAAGGTTTGGGCGCGCCGGTGGGCTCCGTCCTCGTCTCGACGGCCGAGCGCATCGCCGAGGCGCGGGTGTGGCGCAAGCGCTACGGCGCGGGCATGCGGCAGGTCGGCATCCTGGCGGCTGCCGGACGCTTCGCGGTCGAGCACAACATCGCGCGGCTCGCCGACGACCACGCGCGGGCGCGCCGCCTCGCCGAGGGCATCGGCGTCGACCCCGATTCGGCGCCGACCAACATCGTCGTCGCGGCAGCCGAGGACGCTCGCGGTGTCGCGGCCGCCGCCGCCGAGCAGGGCGTCCTCGTCTCGGCGCTCGGTCCGACGCTGTTGCGGTTCGTCACCCACCTCGATGTCGACGACGACGGCATCGAACGCGCGGTCGGCGTGCTGAAGCCACTGCTGGCTCCCTGATCGGGCAGGCTACGGCGGTGAATGCGCCATCGAAACCACCGAAAGGTGGCCGGCTACATCTACGTGGGCGTGCGCTCCGGCGGCTCGGGTGGATCTTTCTCCTCGCCGGGATCGTCCTGCTCCTCGTCGGCACGTCAGTCCTCGCCTCGACAGCGCAAGACCGGATCGATCAGTTCACGCGCGTGTCGTTCGCCGACGGAAGCCGGATCGTGAACTTCACCAGGACGGGGACCTGGGTGGCGTACTACGAGTCGCCCGATGTCAGCGTGGCCACCGAGCGCATTCCCGATTTCGACATCGCTGTGTCCGACTCGCTCGGCCCGCTACCGCTGCAGCCCTACGGCAGGCGCAGCGACGGCAAGATCGAGCGCACGCAGTACGACTCGAACGGCCATCGTGGCGTCGCTGCCTTCCAGTTCACGATTCGGAACACGGGCGTGTACCGGGTCGACCTCGCACCGGGGCGCGACGACGTGAGCGACGCCGACATTGCCTTCGGCAGGGATATCGACGCGCCCTCGACCGCAGGGACGCTGACGGTGGTCCCGGGGGGACTCCTGGTGGTGGCCGGCGTGGTGTTGCTGATCGTCGGTAGGACGAAGAAGCGCCAGCACCTGCGTGAACTGCGCTTCCAGCCGGGTGGGCTGGCGCGCCTTGAGCCCGGATACACCGCACGTCGGGGTGGTGACCCGCCCGGGGGTGCTTGATCGGGCAGACTGCGTGCCATGAGCTACCCCCCACCACCGCCTGGCAACCCGTATCCGCAATACCCCGCCCAGCCCTACGGTTCGGCGCCGACCGGGCCCGTGCGCCTGCGTGGCCGCACGCCGCGACGGCTCGGCTGGATCTTCCTGGTCGTCGGCATCGCGCTGATCGTCGTCGGCGGCGTCGTCTACCAGTCGCAGTCGTTGGACAAGGTCAAGGACTTCAGCCGCGTCTCGATCGCCGACGGCGGGGGGTCGGCCACCTTCGACAAGGCCGGCAACTACCTCGCGTACTACGAGCAGGACGGCATCGACACCAAGACCAAGGGCATCCCGATCATCGCGATCCGGCTCACTTCGCCGTCGGGCAAGCAGATGATTCTCGACACGCTCTACGGTGGCGGAAGGCCTCAAGATCTGAAGATCAAGAGCTACCTCACGTACTCCACCGACGGACACGACGGCGTCGCGATCTACCAGTTCAAGATTTCCGAGGCTGGCGACTACAAGGTCGAGTTCGGCGGCACCGAGGTCGCGGGCCCGGATTCCGACATGGCGTTCGGCCCCTCGATCGGCAAGGGCACGGCGGTGGGGGCTGGGTTCATCATTCCGGGCGTCCTGCTCGTCATCGCGGCGATCGTGCTGTTGATCGTCGGGTATGTGAAGAAGCGCCGGCACAAGCGCGAACTGCGCTCGCTGCCCGCCGGCCTCGCGCCACCGGCGTACGGCTACGCCGGCGGACCTGCGCCGGGCTACCCGCAGCAGCCAGCCGGCTATGCCCCGCAGGGTGGCGCGCCGGGCTACCCCCCGCCGCCGCCCCCGCCCGGACAGGCACCGCCGACCGGCTTCGAGCGGCCGGCCGACCAGCCCGGCTTCGGCGAGCCACCGCCGCCGCCGGCGCCGCCGCAGAGTTAGACGGTCAGCCGGAGCGGTGAGCGGCGCTGGTGCGGCCGAGCAGCGCGGGGATGGTCGCCACGGCCTGCGCCAGCTCGTCGAGCGAGTCGCCCAGCAGCGCCTGCGCGCCGTCGCACAACGCGGTCTCGGGGTGCGGGTGGACGTCGACCATGACGCCATCCGCACCCGCCGCGATGCCTGCCCGGGCCAGCGGCACGACGAGGTCGCGGCGGCCGGCGGCATGGGACGGGTCGACGATGACGGGCAGGTGCGAGAGCCGCTGCATCATCGCGACCGCCGAGACGTCGAACATGTTGCGGATCGCCGGCTCGAAGGAGCGCACGCCGCGCTCGCACAGCACGATGTCGAGGTTGCCGCGCTGGGCGATGTACTCGGCGGCCATCAGCCACTCCTCGTAGGTGGCCGTCAGCCCGCGCTTGAGCATGACCGGCTTGCCACTCGCGCCGACGGCCTGCAGCAGGCCGAAGTTCTGCATGTTGCGGGTGCCGATCTGGAGCATGTCGACGTGTTCGGCGACGACGTCGACATCGGCGGCGTCGACCACCTCCGTGACGACCGGGAGCCCGACCTCATCGCGCACCTCGGCCAGGATCTGCAAGCCCTTCACGCCCAGCCCCTGGAACGCATACGGCGAGGTGCGCGGCTTGTAGGCGCCGCCGCGCAGCAGAGTGGCACCCGCGCGCTTGGCCATGTGCGCCGATTCGAGCGTCTGCTCGGGCGTCTCGACCGCACACGGCCCGGCGATGAGGGTGAAGGTGTCAGGGCCGATGGGCACACCGGCGACGCGGATCGTCGTGCGCCGTGTGTGGTTCTGCGCCGAGACCAGCTTGTACGGCGCGGTGATGCGCATCGTCTCGGCGACGCCGGGCAGCTGGCCGGCGTCGAGCGTCTCGAGCACTTCCTCGGTGCCGACGACGCCGATGATCGTGCGCATCACGCCGCGGCTGACGAACGCCTGCCCGCCGTGCGTCTCGATGTGCGCGACCACGCCGTCGATTTCAGTGTCGGCGGCGCCGGGCGACATGACGATGACCATGCGCGAAAGCCTAGGCGGGCAGCGGCTGCGTCCTCGATCCGGCATAGCGGTCGAGTGACCTCATCGACCCGACGGCGAGCCAGTCGGCCGCGAACAGGGAGACGAGGGCAAGGCCAACTGCCACCCCGACACCCAGGGGCACCAGGCCGAAGCCGATGACGCAGACACTCACCGTCGTCGCGGGCAGGGTGATCAGCGTGCTGCGCGCGAGTGCCACCGCGGCCAGCGCCCCGTCGCGCGCGTGCGTCGCCGGCAGCATCACCGACATGATCACCGGCAGGGTGGCCAGTGCGCCTGCCGTCGCCGGGCCGAGAACCGCGCTCAGCGCCAGCAATGCGCCGACGATGCTGCTCGTCAACGCCATCCGCGCCGGCACCTCCCATGCGGGCGAGGTGCGTGCGGCCACCGGCACCGTCGCCGGGTCGCGTTGCGCGGCGGCGAAGCCGAAACAGGTGAGGACGACGGCCACCGCAGCAAGCGTCATCGACATCGACGAGGCCAGCACGGCGAACGCCGCGCACCCCAGCGCAGTGAGGACGCTCCAGGCGTACGCGCGGCGCAGGCTTCGACGGCTGGCGAGCAGGCCGTAGGTGGCGCAGAAGGCCATCACCGACAACTCGCCCACGACGACTCCGGAGGCTGCGTGCGCGGTCGCGGCGGTGCCCGATTGCAGACCGAGTAGCAGGAGGAACGGCCCGGTCGTCAACGGCAGGGCCACGATGCGCCCGCCGACCGCAGGGCCGAAGCGGCGCTGCGCGAGCGAGGCGGCCAGGACAGCGGCGGCGGGCAGGAGCAGACGCATGAGCAGCACGGGCTGAGCCTGTCGAAGATCCCACCGCGGGTGTTGCGGACTTCTGCTCGCAAACTCGGTAAGTCTCGCCGAATTCGTCGCCCATACAGTCAATCAAGAGAGATAATCACAGTCATGGATCAGATTGACCGCGCCTTGCTCACCCACCTGCTCGACGATGGCCGCGCTACCTACCAGGAGCTCGGCCGGGCTGTGCGCCTTTCCCCGAACACCGTCGCCGACCGGGTGCGCCGGCTCCGCGCCACCGGCGTCCTCACCGGGTTTCACGCCGAACTCGACCTTGCGGCGCTCGGTCGCCATCTGACGTTGATCACCGATATCAGGCTGCGTGAGGGTGTCGACCGCGGTGAGTTCGAGCGCGGGCTCGTCGAGCTGCCGCAGATCGTGTCGGCCGCCCGCATGACCGGGGAGTACGACTTTCAGCTGCGGGTCGTGTGTGTCGACTCGGCCGAGTTCGAGGGCGTGGTCGACACGCTCAAGCGCGACCACGGAGTGCGCGAGTCGCGGAGCCGGCTGCTGCTGCACGAACTGCCACTCGGGCCGGCGCGGTTGCTCGGCCTGCGGCACGCAGCCCCTTGAGCGTGGCGATGTCGGCGGCGTGGTCGGTGTCGGCGGTCTCGACGACCAGCGGCACGCGCCGGGTGGCAGGTGAGCGGAACAGCGCACCGAACGCACCCGCGCCGATCGTGCCCTGGCCGATCGGCGCATGCCGGTCGCGCTTTGAGCCCACCGGATCGCGGCTGTCGTTGACGTGGACGAGCCCGACCGGCGCAACGCGGCCGTAGGCGCGCAGTGCGGCACCGAAACCCGCCGCCGTACTCAGATCGTGCCCTGCGGCGTGAATATGGCAGGTATCAAGGCACAGCCCGATGCGTTCGTCACCGTCGAAGGCGGCGACGTAGGCGGCTGTCGAGGTGATGTCGTGCGCGAGGGCACCCCCGCCACCGGCGGTCGGCTCGATGAGCAGCCGCGGCGCGCCGGGCACGCGGTCAAGGGTGCGCAGCACATGGGTGCGCACCTGCCGCATCGCCGCGTCGGAACGGTTGCCGAGCACCGCCGAGCCGGCATGGACGACGACGCCCTGCGCTCCGATGGCCGCCCCGCGGCGCAGCGAGAACTCGAGGGCATGTCGTGATCGCGTCAAGGTCTCGCGCGTCGGCGAGCCGAAGTTGATGAGGTACGGCGCGTGCACGAAGACCGGCACCGGACACGCACCGCGAAAGGCCTCGTCGTCGGCGGCGGAGAACGACGGCGGCGCCCAGGCGCGGGAGTTGGCGACGAAGACCTGCGCGACCTCGGCTTCGACGGCGGCGAGTCGCTCGATGGCGCGGGAGAGCCCACCCGCCACGCTGATGTGGGCGCCGATCAGTGCGGACACGCGGTCAGCCGACGTGCAGGACGAGCGCCGAGCCCGAGGGCAATTCCTTGCCGATGACGTTCTTGTTCTTGCCGGGCTCGGTGACGCCGAGGACGCGGTCGAAGACGAAGTCATGGCGCACGGTCACGACGAAGCCGAGACGTTCGAGCTCGGCCTGGGCATCGTCGACGGACTCGGTCGTGACATCGGGCACGAGGACGTTCTGCGGACCCTTCGAGTAGGTGATTGTGACCGTGCTGAACTTGCGGGCCTTGTCGGACGGGCTGATCGAGATCACCGTGTCGCGCGGAACCGTGTTGCTGAATTCAGGCTCGGCCACCACCGGCTTGAAGTGGGCGGCCTTGAGGGCCGCTTTCGCCTCATCGACGGGCGTGCCCTGTGCGATGTTCGGGATGTCGATGATCGGCAGCCCGATCGAGATGTAGACGGTGACGCTGTCGGCGCAGGTGATCGTGGCCTGCGCTGCGGGCTTGGTGCCGATGACGAGGTTGGTCTTGACCGTGTCGCTGTTGCGCGGCACGAAGTCGCTGTCGAAGGCGACGTTGTTGGCACGCAGCAGATCCTCGGCGTCGTTCTTGGACAGGTTGCGCACCGACGGCACCCGAAGCTGGCGCGCGCCGTTGGACACCACCACTGTGATGCGGTTGCCCTTGACCTTGCGCGATCCGGCCGCCGGCTCGGTGCTGATGACATCGCCCTTCGGCACGGGGCGACCGTTCGGGCAGTCGGAGGTCTGGTTCTGCAGGACGATCTCGTCGAACCCGGCGGCCTTCAGGTCGGCGCGCGCCGCCGCGAGGGACTCGCCCGCGACGCTGGGCACCTTCGCATAACGCCCGGCGACGTACCACCACGCGCCATAGCCGGCCGCCAGCCCGAGCAGCAGCAGGACGAGGACGACGACGAAAGCGCGGCGGCGGCGTCGCTGCTGAGCGGTGCGCACCCGCTTCTGCCGCTTCGGTGGCGGGATCACGACAGGTGGCGGCAACCCCTCGTCGGGGCGCATCAGCGCACGTCCGCCGGTACGCGGAATCGCCGTCGTGGTCTGCCCGCCGGCGACGGCGCCGCGGATGACGTCAGTGGTGGCGCGGTCGGGTGTGTTCGAGGTGTCGCGTGTCGTCGTGCGAGTACGGCTGCGATCGCGCGCGGGCACGGGCGTCACCGCGAGGTCGAGCGCCGCCCGGACGTCGGCGATCTCGGCGAGGAAGGCTCCTGCGTCGGCCGGTCGTGACTCGGGATCGCTGTCGGTGGCGTTGATGATCAGCTCGTCGATCTCGGACGGGATGCCCTTGACCCGTGACGACGGAGCCGGCACCCGGCTGTGCACGTGCTGGTAGGCGACATTCATCGCCGTCTCGCCCTTGTACGGCGGCTGGCCGGTGAGGAGCTCGAAGAAGACGACGCCCGCCGAGTAGACGTCGGAGCGCTGGTCGGCATGCCCCTTGGCGATCTGCTCGGGGGCGCAGTAGGCGACGGTGCCCATCATCAGGCCGGTGCGGGTGCTGGCGGCGTCGGCCTCGACGGCCCGCGCGAGCCCGAAGTCGGCGACCTTCACGATGCCCTCGTCGGACAGCAGGATGTTCTCGGGCTTGATGTCGCGATGGATGATGCCGGCACGGTGGGCGGCGGCGAGCGCCGAGAGGACGGGCTCCATGAGCGAGACCGCCTCGGCGGGCGAGAGCCGGTGTTTCTCGCGCAGCAGCTCGCGCAGCGTGCGCCCCTCGACCAATTCCATGACCAGAAACACGTGGTGACCGTCGGGGGCGATCTCCTGACCCTGGTCGTAGACCGACACGACGTTGAGGTGCGTGAGCCGGGCCGCGGCCCGCGCTTCACGGGTGAAACGGTCGCTGAAGGCAGGGTCCGCCGAGAGCGCCGATGACATCACCTTGACGGCGACATTGCGGTCGAGGCGCTCGTCGACGGCCGCATACACCGTGGACATGCCGCCGCGCGCGATGCGCTCGAGCAGCCGATAACGCCCTTCGAGTGTGCGGCCGACCAGCGGATCAGTGGCCGACGTCTGCACGGGACGAGTCTACGGGCGCGATCTCGCCGATCCCGGTAACGCACCGACGCCGTAGCGTGGACAACATGTCCCTCGGCCGGATCGAATTGCTGGCCGACGAGGACCGGCCGGGCGGCTGGCTGCTGCTCATCGACCGGATCCGGCAGTCCTACGTCGACCTCGACGACCCGACCTACCTCGACTTCGAGTACATGCAAGCCTTCGCCGACGTCCTCGATGCACTGGCACCGGCACCGCCGGCACCGCTGGCCGTCGCGCACATCGGTGGCGGTGCGGGCACCTTCGTGCGCTGGGTCGCCGCGACCCGCCCCGGCTCGACGCAGATCGTCCTCGAGCCCGACACCGAAGTGACCGACTTCGTGCGCGCCCGGCTGCCCTTCCCGCGTGGTACCAGGGCGCGGATCCGCCCGGTCGACGGGCGCGCCGGGGTGGCCGACCTCGCCGACTCCAGCGCCGATGTGGTCATTCTCGATGCCTTCCACGGCGGCCGGGTGCCCGCCGAGCTCACGACAGCGGAGTTCGTCGCCGACGTGGTGCGTGTCCTGCGGCCCGACGGCGTCCTCCTGGCCAACATTGCCGACGGGCCACCCGTGCAGTACAGCCGGCGCCTGGTCGCCACCCTCGCCGGCGCATTCCGCACCGCGTTGCTGATCGCCGAGCCGCCGATCCTGCGCGGCAGGCGACACGGCAATATCGTCCTCGCCGCGGGACATGCACTGCCGGTCGCGGCCATCCGCCGAGCCAGCGCGCGGGCACCGTTCCCACGCACCGTCACCGCAGGAGCAGAGCTGACCGCCTTCGCCGCCACCGCACGGCCCCTGACCGATGCCGACCCGATGCGCTCGCCGATCCCACCTGACGAGCTGTGGCGCGTGGCCGAATGAGTGAGGGCACCTACGACCGCCTCACGCTGCACACCCAGCGCCATCGCGCCGAATCCTTCGGCGGTGCGGCCGACGACTACGACCGCTACCGGCCCACCTATCCGGCCGCGCTGATCGACGACCTCGCCGCCCTGGCTCCGCAGACCACGCTCGACGTCGGGTGCGGCACCGGCAAGGCGACGAGGCTGCTCGCGGCGCGCGGCCTCGACGTCCTCGGCCTCGAGCTCGACCCTCGCATGGCCGACGTCGCGCGCGGGCACGGCGTGATGGTCGAGGTGGGCACGTTCGAGGACTGGGATCCCGGCGGCCGCAGCTTCGACCTGATCACGGCGGCGCAGTCGTGGCACTGGGTTGATCCCGCTAGGGGCGTGCCGAAGGCGGCGGCACTGCTGCGCTCCGGCGGCACCCTGGCCCTGTTCTGGAACCACATGAGCTATCACGATCCGGCCGAGGCGTTCTTCGACGAGATCTACGCGGCGCACGCACCCGAGCTTCATGCCGCCGCGCAACGCCACCGGGCCAGCGCGGCCTCCTATGACGCGTTCGCCGATCCGCTCCGATTGGGTGGTCATTTCAGTCACGTCGAGCAGCGCGCGTACACGAGGACGGAGCGGTACTCGACCGACGACTGGGTGGGGATGATCAGCACCCACAGCGACCACCTCACGCTCGACGAGCAGACGCGCGCCGGCCTGTTCGCCGCCCTGCGGGGCGCGCTCGCCACGGCGGGCGGCCTCGTCGAGGTCGTGGTCGAGACGCACGTGGTCCTGGCCCGGCGATGAGTGGCAGGCTCTAGGCGTGGAGTTGCTCTCGATTCCTGATGTGGCCGAACTTCTCGACGTCCCGGTCACCCGCGTGCATCAGTACCTCAAGGACGGCCACCTGGTGGCCATTCGCGATGACGGGGGCGTGCGGCGGGTGCCGGCCGACCTCGTCCAGGAAGGCGCCATCGTCAAGCACCTGCCTGCCGTCATCACGCAGCTGCGCGACGCCCGCTACGAGGATCACGAGATCGTCGACTGGCTCTTTCGCGAGGACGACTCGTTGCCGGGCGCGCCGATCGAGGCATTGCGCGCCAACCGCGGGTCCGAGGTGAAGCGCCGGGCCCAGGCCGCCGGCTACTGATGTCGCTGACCTATCTGCTCGTCCTCGCGGCGTGCGTCCTCGGCACGCTGCCGCTCGAGTTCGTCCTGCACACGCGCGTGTATGCGCGGTGGCAGCGGCTGCTGACAGCGGTGCTTCCGGTCGCCGTCGTGTTCGGCGGCTGGGACCTCCTCGCGATCGCGCACGGTGACTGGACCTACGACCAGCGCTACCTCGTTGGCGTGACGTTGCCGGGTCGACTGCCGCTCGAGGAACTGCTGTTCTTCCTCGTCATCCCGACCTGCGCCGTCCTCACCCTGGAGGCGGTGCGGGCGCGCAAACCGCACTGGCTGATCGGCGACGAGCCGGCCGGCCGGCCGTGACCTACACGATCGCCGCGTGCGTCGGCGTGGTGCTCGCGATCGTCCTCGACCTCGCGGTGTTGAGGACGAAGCTCCTACGGCGCAAGGCGTTCTGGGTTGCGTACGCGATCATCGTCTTCTTCCAGCTCGTCACGAACGGCGTGCTGACAGGTTTCGACATCGTGCGCTACGACCCCGATCGGATCATCGGGTGGCGGATCGCCTACGCGCCGGTCGAGGATCTCGCGTTCGGCTTCGCGATGGTCACGGCCACGCTGTGCCTCTGGGTGTGGTGTGGTCGTCGCGTCGTGCGCGCAGCGCATGCCGCAGACCACGCGCACCCACCACAGCCCGGCGTCGCAGCCCCACCGCGACGCGGTCGCTGAAGACGTCGTAGTCGGCGGCCTCGATCTCGTCGAGAATCTCGCCGTACAGCGTCGTCGCTGCCTGCAGGCAGTCGCGTGAGGTCGGATGCACGAGGCCGATGCCGGGCGCGGCCTCGCGATAGAGCCGCCGGGCGCGCTCGATCTCCCAAGCCAGCAGGTTGCGGATCGACTCGTCGACGACACCGCGGCGCAGCCGATCCTGGTCAACGCCGAACATCGTCAGCGACTCCTGCGGCAGGTAGACGCGGCCGCGGCGGAGATCCTCGCTGACATCGCGGATGAAGTTGGTCAGCTGAAAGGCAGTGCCCAGCGAGATGGCGTGCTGCTCGAGGACGTCCCAGCGGACCGACTCGTCGGCGCGACCGAGGATCGGCAGCATCTCCAGGCCGATGACGGCGGCCGAGCCCCACATGTATCGCGCGAGGTCGTCGTAGCGCGCATACGAGGTGACGGTGAGGTCCATCCGCATGGAGTCGATGAAGTCGGCGAAGTAGCTGTGCGGGATGTTCCACCGCTGCACCGTGTCGAGCAGCGCACGGCTGACGGGATCGCTGGTCGCCCCCCATTCGAGGTCTGCCAAGAACTCCTCGGCCCACGCAGTGAGGTGCTCGGCGCGCTCGGCGGGGGTAAGGCCGGGGGAGTCGTCGACGATGTCGTCGACGTGGCGTGCGAAGCCGTACAGCGCGTGGACGTAGGGGCGTTTTGCCGGCGGAAGCAGCAGGGTCGCGAGGTAGAACGTCTTGCCGTGTACGGAGTTCAGCCGGCGGCACAGCGAGTAGCTCGCGCGAAGCGCGGCGTCCTCGATCCCGGCTGCGCGCAGCTCGGTCGCGGACGTCATTCGATCATGTTCGCAGAGATCCGGTGATGCGCTCGGCAGCGAGCCGCCCCGACACGAGGACGATCGGCACTCCGACTCCAGGCTGCGTGTTCGACCCGCAGAACACCAGGTTGTCGATGCGCCGGTCGAGCGTCGGCGGCCGGAATGGCCCGGTCTGCCGGAACAGGTGGGCCGCGGCGAATGGCGCACCGGCGGCCATGCCCTGTGCCTGCCAATCCGCCGGTGTGATGAGGTGCTCTGCCTCGATGCCGTCACCGAATCCCTTGTAGCCACGCGCTTCGAGTGTCTCGACGACGTGATCGCGGTAGCGGCCGCGCTCGCGGGCCCAGTCGATCGGTGCGTTGCGGCGATCGAGGTTCGGGGCCGGGAAGAGCGCGTAGTACGTGTGCTTGCCGTGCGGGGCGAGGCTCGGGTCGGTGAGTGTCGGCGTGGTGAGCAGGAACGACGGGTCGCTCATCACCCGCCCCTCGTCGATGATCTCGGTGAAGGTGTCGTCCCATGCACCGCCGAAGTCGATCGTGTGATGGGCGGCGTTGTCGAAACTCGCACTCGACCCGGCGTGCATCACCACGGCCGAGGGGGAGTAGCGCAGCTTGCGCACCCGCCGCGGCGTGTAGCCGGGCGGCAGCAGCTCGGCGTAAGCCGTCGGGAGGTCGGCGTTGACGATGACGACATCGGCGGGGATGCGGTCGCCGTCAGTCGTGATCACGCCACAGGCCCTGCCACCGCTGACCTCGACTCGGGCGACCGTCGTGTTGTAGCGGAACTCGACGCCGTGCGCGCGGGCGGCGCCGGCCAGCGCGCGGGGGACAGCGTGCATGCCGCCCTCGGGGAAGTACACGCCGGCAACGCAGTCCATGTAGGTGATGACGGCATAGATCGCCAGCGCGTCGGCCGGGGCCAGACCGGCGTACATGGCCTGGAAGGAGAACAGCCGGCGCAGCCGCTCGTCCTCGACGAACGTTCCCACCTTGCGGCCCAGCTTGCCGAACGCCCCCATCGCCACGAGCTTGGCCAGCGGTGCGCCGACGAGCTGGAACGGCGAGTCGAGGTTGCGCGCGATGAAGTGCGGCATCTCGATGGCGTACAGCTTGCGCAGGTAGTCGACGTAGCGGCGGTAGCCGTCGGCGTCCTTCGCCCCGCAGGTGCGGGCGATCTCATCGGCCATCGCGTCGACATCAGTGCGCACATCGATGCTCGAACCGTCGGCGAATCGGGCCCGGTAGGCCGGATCGAGGCGGTGCAGCGTGAGCCAGTCGTCGAGTTCCTCGCCGACGGCGGCGAGCGGTTCGGCGACCAACTCGGGCATGGTCAGGACGGTCGGGCCGGTGTCGAACACATAGCCGTGATCGCGCAACAGGCCGCACCTGCCGCCGGGAAAGGGTTCGCGCTCGACGACGGTGACGTGCCGGCCCGCACCGGCCAGGTGCAGCGCCGCCGAGAGTCCACCCAGCCCGGCGCCGACGATGACGACGGAATTGCTCGGGCCGAGGACGGTACGCATCGGTCCGCACGGTACTGGGACGCCAGAGAGCCGCTGCCGCCGGTGGGTCGCCGGGGTGAGCTGCGCGGTTCGCGCCCTTCGTGCGGATCGGGGCGGGGCGCGCTGTTAGCGTGGGCGCAGTCCGTCCGTTTCGTCCGCACTGGAGCGTCGTGGATCCCGCAGGCCGTGATGTCGATCAGGCTGACGCGCGCCGCCACGGGCTGTGGGGGCTCGGGGTACTCGCGATGGTCGCCGTCATCGTCGTTGCATTCATGATCATCTTTACGGGTGGCTCCGACGACAACAACAGCGACGACGGCGGGACATCCTCCTACGGCCCCGGGGCCTTCGGAGGATCGACCTCGTCGACAGGGCACGCCAGCAGCCCGTCGACGTCGACACCGTCGAGCGATGAGTCGTCCTCCTCGTCCTCTTCTCCGGCGTGCAGTGACCCGGGCGCTTCGTGCACGCCCGCGCAGCAGGTGGCATCGGTGGCCGCGGCGGTCAACGCCCTGCGAGCACAGCACGGGCTCTCGAGCGTGACGGCATCGGCCAGCCCGAATGCCCAGCAGTGCGCCGCGGCCCGGGGCGGTGGCTCGACGTGCGTGCCGCACTACATCTTCGCGCAGGTGCCGAGCACCGACGGGGCAACAGTTGTCGCTGCCTTGGCCAAGGTGAACGCGTCATGGCTGCTTGCGCCCGATGCGACCCGCATCGAGGTCGGGTTCTCGGATTCCGGCGGTGCGATCCTGTGCGCCGTCCTCCGCTTTCCGTAGCTGGTCAGTTCGGTGGCGGCGTCCCGTTGCCCGTGGCCTTGAACGTCTTCGTCGCCAGCACCGTGCGGTTCGGGTCGAATGCGTCGTCGTAGAAACCGGGGTCGGCCGTCTGCCACGCGGAGAACGCTTTGACCGTGACGGTCGTCGTCCGCGATCCCGGGCTCTGCGGGCCGAAGTCGATGGTGATCGTGCAGCTTCCGCCGGCAGCGACGACGATCGCGTGTCGCCCGAGCGGATCCTCGTAATAGCAGGTGTCGGTGCCAGGGCTGAGATAGAAAGGCCCACCGAACTCGTCCAACTGCGCGACATCGACGCTGAACTCCAGGGAGGTCGTCGAGGTGTTCTTCAGGGTCACCGTCGTCGTCTTGCTGTCATCCTGCGTCACGTTGCCGAAGGACGCGGACGTCGGCGAGAGCGTGAATGTGGGCACGATGCCGTTGCCGGTCGCCTGGAAGGTCTTGCTGGTCAGCGCGCCCGCCGCGACGTTGTAGAACGGGACGCGCTCACCGGGGTCGCCTGCGGGCGATGCCGCGTAGACGTTGACGGTCACGGTGTCAGTCCGGCTGCCCGTGGAGGACGGACCGAACTTGATCGGGATGACGCAGGATTGCCCCGGTGCGACGATCATGGCCCGTTCGCCGAGCGGGTCGAACAGGTAGCAGGTGTTCGTGTCGCCGCCGAGGTAGAACGGGCCGCCGCCGAACTCCTGCTCGGGCACGGTGACCTGGTACTGCACGTTGGTCGTCGAGGTGTTCTTCACGACGATGTTGCGGCTTTTGTAACCGCTGATCGTGACATTGCCCAGGGCGGCAGACGTCGGTGTGAAGGTGAGCGTCGGGAGCACGCCGGTGCCGGTGGCCTTGAACGTCTTCGACACGAGGACGGTGTCGCCCGGCGCCACGTCCTGGTCGTAGTCATACGGCGCGACTGCCGGACCTGCCGCGAGCACGTCGACTGTCACCGTGGCGCTCTTGGCGCCGGTCTGCTCGGCGACGAACTCGACGGACACGGTGCAGGCGCCATTCGCCGGCACGACCAGAGCGCGGCGGCCCAGCGGATCCTCGACGTAGCATGCGTTGCTGTCGGCGCCGATGAAGAACGGGCCGCCGAACGTCGACTGCGGCGGGACGCTCGGGCGGAACTCGAGCGCTGTCGTCGAGGTGTTCTTCACGACGACGGTGACGATCTTGTGCCCGCTGACGGTGACATTGCCGGCGGCGGCCGTCGACGGAGTGAACGTCAGCGTCGGGGCGATGCTGGTCGCCGTCGCCTTGAACGTCTTCGTCGCCAGTTTCGGTGCTGCGGTGTCGAACTCGACGTAGTCACCAGGGTTCGCCGCCGGAGCATTGAACGCGTCGACCGTGACGATGTCACTCGCCGCACCGAGCTCACCTGCCGCGAAGGTGATCGGCACCGTGCAGATCCCGTTGGGTCGCACGACCATCGCGTGCCGCCCGAGCGGGTCCTCGTAGTAGCACGCGTGTATGTCGTAGTTGAGGAAGAACGGGCCGCCGTTGAAATCCTGGGCAGGCACCGTCGGCCGGAACTCGAGCGGCTTCGGCGATGTGTTCTTCACCGAGACGAGCACCGTCTTGAGGCCGCTGCGCGTGACATTGCCGATGGCGGCGGACGTCGGCGTGAAGGTGAAGGTCGGAGCGACGCCGGTGCCCGAGAGGCCGACCTTCTTGGTTACGAGCAGCGCCGACGATGCGTAGGCGTGCCGGGTGCCCGGCAGGTCGGAGGTTGGCGACGTGCCGATCGTCAGCGTGCCCGCAGCCGCACCCGCCTTGGTCGGCGCGAACCGGACTCGGATGTCGCACCGGTCATTCGGTCCGAGGACGAGCGCGAAGCCGGCGCCGACGTAGCAGTCCGGGACCTTGACATCGGTCGCGTTCCCGTACGGCGTGCCAGCCGCGAACGAACCGTGCACCTGGACGTTGCCAGTGCTCGTGTTGAGGATCGTCGTCGTCAGCGTCGATGAACTCGCGACGTCGACGCTCTTGAAGGCCAGCGATGTCGGGGTCACGGTGAACGATCCAGCAGCGGCGCCGGCGGGCGACACGAACGGCACGATGACCCCGACCGCCGTCGCCGCCGCGGCGATGAACGACATGACGTGACGACTCGGTGCCCGCATCGTTCCCCCAGATGTGAGCTGCCCAGGAGGCAGCGCTGGAGATGACCGTATGCGGTCAACGCGCGGGGCACACCCGTGCTAGCACGGAACTTTGGCTACCCGCTTCGCCGCCTTCCGTTCCTTTCCGGGCGCGAATGAGGCGCTGCGATTCGCGTAGCGACGACTCCTAGATGGAGTCGAGGATCTGCTGGCGCCGTGTCTCGTACTCGACCTGCGTGATGGCACCGACGAGCTTCAAGTTCTCGAGTTCTTTGAGTCGCGCGGCGGCACTTCGTGGCTCCGGGTGCGGCTGGGCGCTGTGACGAATCGTGGAGGCGAGCAGGGCGGTGTCGATCCCATCGCGTCCGAAGAGCGCGACCTTGTTCGCGTCACCGTCGTCGAATCCTGCCCGCCTGGCCAGGTCGCGCGTGACGGAATACCGCCACCACCAGATCCCGAGGCTCGCGAGGCCGCCGAGCACCATCAGCGCGATAAACCAGCCGGGGAAGCCGGGGCTGGGGTCAGCAGCTGGGTTCATGCCCGAAGCGTAAGCCCACGACACGCTGAAACAGAGGTCTTGTCCGCGTTGGTTTGTCGGGCATAGGCTCGCCGTGGCCGTCGGAGATCTGATGAAGTATCTGACGTAATTACGACATCCAACACACGTTGGGGGGCCAGACGATGCGGAGTTCGCATGGCTCGACCCCCACTCGCTGTCGCAGGTGCGGCCTTTCTGATCGCGCTGTCGTGCGTCACCCCGGCTGCGGCGAGTACGCCAGGCTGTTCGCTCGACCACCACTGCTACTCGATCGTCAACGTCACTGACACGCTTCGTGAGGGCATCTCGGGCACAACCTCTCGCTCGGTCATGTCCGCGGGCGCCAGCTCGACGTACCCGGGGTTCATTGACTCCGAGTTCTGGCTGGTGCGCCATACGTCGACCCTCGACGACGGGTGGGTCGAGGGCGGGCTGACCGAAGGTTCCGGCTCTGGGTGCACCGGCCTGGGCTACTTCGCCTTCGCCGCCTGGCAGGACAGTTCCGGCACGTATGGCGAGAAGTGCTTCGGTGCGGTGACCGCCAACGACTCCACCACTGATCAGTTCACGGTCAAGCGCTCCACGACGACAAACCAGTGGCGCATCTACTTCAACGGCACCTACACGCTCAGTCCGGTGGTCGGCTTCTGGCAGGGCTACGGCACCGAGTACGGCGGCGAGGTCGCCACCTCGCGCGGCACCTCGCACCAGTTCCATCTGCACGCCCAGGCCATCAGCACCTCAGGAAATCTCGTCAATATGGGCGACGAGTCGCAGCGTCGCGTCGACACGCCTCTTTACGGAACTCGACCCGGCGAATCGCTGTGGAACTGGGGAGTCACCTCGTGAAGCGGGCACTGGCAACGAGCCTCACGGCGACCACCGTGATCGGCGGCGTCGTCCTGATCGCCGTCGCAGCCGGGCAGCCCGGCCACACACCACACCGCACCGGCCGCATCGTGGCAGCGGCGCTCCCCGACCGGGCCTGCGACTTCGACGCCGTCGCCGATGTCAGCAGCGCGAACGCCACGGCCCGTGAATTGGCGAGGACGAACCCGGCGGCCACCGTCACGGCCGCGCGACTCGACCGGGCGGCCGCCGTGGCGCAGGCACGCACGGCGTCCAGCGACCCAGCGCAAGCCGCAGCGGCCGATGCCGCAGCAGTGCTGGCACCGGCGCAATGGGCCGGCGTTGACTTCAGCTACGTCGCCCCGACCCGCTGCACCTGGATCGTCACGGTGGCTGCCACGTTCACCCCACAACACCGGCCCTCGGGCGCCACCGCCACGACGTATTCGTCCTACACGCTCGTCCTCGATGCGGCGTCGGGCAGCGGTGAGGAGGTCGTGGCCGGACCCAACGCGCTCAACATGCTGACCGGCTTCGTGCCCGGTCAGTAACTGCCGGTGGTAGCCGCTTGGCCGCTCACGTCTGCCGGACGACGGCGGCGACGGCGAGCTGGTCGAGCGCGGCATGCGCCTCGGGCTGCACCGCGCCGGGCGGTGCGGCGCGCAGGGCCGCACGGGCTTCAGCGGCCCGCGCCTCGATGCGAGCCTCCACCTCAGCCAGCGCTCCCGATGCGGTGATGACGTCACGCAATGCACCGACGGCGTCGGCGCCGAGGCTGCGATCGCCCAGCCCGTCGTGCAGCAGGGTGGCCTCCTCGGCTGTTGCCTTCTCCATGGCCAGCGCAACCAGCAGGGTTCGCTTGCCCTCGAGCAGGTCGTCGCCGGCCGGCTTGCCCGTCACCGCAGGGTCGCCGAACACCCCGAGGACGTCGTCGCGCAGCTGGAAGGCCTCGCCCAGCGGTAGGCCGTACGCGCTCAACGCCTCGAACGTCTCGGCACCCGCCCCGGCCGCGGCAGCGCCCAGGTGCAGCGGCCCCTCGACCGTGTACTTGCTGGTCTTGAACTCGGCCACCCGCAGGGCGTCCTCGGTCGAGTAGTTACCGCGCGCCTGCACCAGGACGTCGAGGTACTGCCCGGCCATGACGAGCTGACGCATCGAGTCGTAAACCCGACGAGCCGTCGCGGGCAGCTGTGACTCGCTGAACAGCGCGTCGGCCCACGAGAGCAGCAGATCGCCGAGCAGGATCGCCGCGGCGTTGCCGAAGACATCGGCGTCGCCCACCCAGCCGTGCGAGCGGTGCAGGTCGGCGAAGGCAATGTGGGCCGCTGGTCGGCCACGCCGCGTGGCCGAGGCATCCATGACGTCGTCGTGCACCAGCGCGCAGGCGTGCAGCAGTTCGAGGCTAGCCGCGGCAGTGATCAGTGCGGTGTCGTCGGCGCCGGCCGGGGCGGCGCTGCGCCACCCCCAGTAGGCGAACATCGGCCGCAGTCGCTTGCCGCCGTCGAGGACGATCGCCCGCGCGGCGTCGGCGACGGGCTCGAGCTCGGGCCCGACGTTGGCCAGCCCCTTCGCACAGGTGTCGAGGAATGCCGCGAGCACCGCATCGACGCGCGCGATCAGCTCGTCGCGCGAATCGCCCACACGCGGGACATTACGCTGGCGCCATGAGCAGAACCGTCCGGGACCGATTGGTCGATGCAGGGCCAACGTTCTCGTTCGAGTTCTTCCCTCCGAAGACGCCGCAGGAGGATCGCCTGCTCTGGCAGACGATTCGTGAGCTCGAGCCGCTGAGGCCGTCGTTCGTGTCGGTCACCTACGGCGCCGGTGGCTCCACGCGTGCCCGCACGATCGAGATCACCGAGAACATCGCCACCGACACCACCCTGATGCCTGTCGCACACCTGACAGCCGTCAACCACTCGATCGCCGAGCTGCGCGCCATCGCCGGTGGCCTCGCCTCGGCCGGCGTCACGAACGTCCTCGCGCTGCGCGGCGACCCGCCGGGCGACCCCAACGGCGAGTGGGTGCAGCACCCGCAAGGCGTCGCGTACGCCTCCGATCTCGTCACACTGCTGCGTGCACACGGTGAGTTCTGCGTGGGGGTGGCGGCGTTCCCGTACGGTCACCCGCGCTCGGCATCCCTCGAGGACGACACCCAACAGCTGATCGAGAAGTTCCGCGCCGGCGCCGAGTACGCGATCACCCAGATGTTCTTCGTCGCCGACGACTACCTGCGCCTGCGCGATCGCGTGGCGGCAGCCGGATGCGACGTGCCGATCATCGCCGGACTGATGCCCGTCACGAACATGGGCATCATCACGCGCTCCGAGCAGTTCTCCGGAGCGCCCTTTCCGGAGGCGTTGGGGCGGCGCTTCGCCGCCGTCGCACACGACCCGAAGTCGGTGCGCGCGATGGGTATCTACGAGACCTCGAAGCTGGCCGAGCGGCTGCTCGAGGAGGGTGTGCCGGGCATTCACTTCTACACACTGAACCGCTCGAAGGCGACCCGCGAGGTGTGGGCGAACCTCGCTCTCGGTGCCAGAGTCTGACTTCGCAGCGCGCTGGTCGGCGCTGCACCAGGGCATCGATCCCGCGAGCGTTCCGCTGCTCGCGCCGCTGCTGCGCGCGCAATGGCGGGTTGCCGCCGTCCTCGTCCGGCTCCGGGTGGCGCCGACGCTGATCACGGCGCTCGGTGTCGTCCTCGCGGTCGATGCCGTGCTGCTTGCACGTGGCTATCCGCTGGTCGCCGCGGCGTGTGTCGCAGCATCGCTGGCGTGCGACGGGCTCGACGGCGCTGTGGCGGTCGTGGGCGACCGCGCGTCGGCGACGGGGGCTTGGGCCGATGCCGTTGCTGACCGGGTCGCCGATGTGCTGTTCGCCCTGGTCATCTGGCGCTGCGGCGCGCCGTGGTGGCTGGCTGCGAGTGCCGGCCTCCTCGCGGTGGCCACCGAGCTCGTGCGGCGGGTGCGGGGCGCAGCGGTGCGGGGCGTCATCACGGTGGGGGAGCGGCCCACGTGGGCGATCTGCGCGATGCTCGCCGCCGGCTGCGCCGCGGCGAGCGATGCGGCGTGGCCACCGACGGTCTGCGCATCGGTCGCGGCGGTGGCGGGCGTGGCCGCGCTCGGGACGGTGCTTGCTGCCGGCTGACGGGAAGTGTCGTGGTGGCCTGCTAGACAGGGGAAATGACCGGCGTGCGTGACCTGACCGACCTTCGTGCTCAGGCACAGCACCATCTGGCGGCACTCGCGGGTGAGGGCGCCGTGCTGCGTGAAGACCAGTGGACGGCGATCGCGGCGCTGGTTGCCGAGCGGCGCCGCGCGTTGGTCATGCAGCGCACCGGCTGGGGCAAGTCTGCCGTGTACTTCGTGGCCACCGCGCTGCTGCGTGCGCAGGGCAGCGGCCCGACCGTCATCGTCTCGCCCCTGTTGGCGCTGATGCGCAACCAGATCGCGGCCGCCGAGCGGGCCGGCATCCGCGCCGTCACGATCAACTCGACCAACATCGACGAGTGGCAGCAGGTGTACGCCGACGTCGCGCGGGGCGAGGTCGATGTCCTGCTCCTCTCACCCGAACGGCTGAACAACCCTGAGTTCCGCGACAACGTGCTGCCGCAGCTGGCCGCCACGTGCGGCCTGCTCGTCGTCGACGAGGCGCACTGCATCAGCGACTGGGGTCATGACTTCCGCCCCGACTTCCGGCGGCTGCGCACCCTGCTGCCTGAGCTGCCCGAGGGCATCCCCGTCCTCGCCACCACCGCCACGGCCAACGCGCGCGTCGTCGACGATGTCGCCGACGTCCTCGGGCTGGGCCACGACGGCGTCGCCGACGTCCTCGTGCAGCGCGGCAGCCTTGAGCGCGAGTCGCTGCACCTCGGCGTCCTGTCGCTGCCCTCCACCGCACACCGGCTCGCGTGGCTCGCCGAAAACCTCGACACCCTGCCCGGCTCGGGCATCATCTACGCGCTGACCGTTGCCGCCTCGCAGCTGGTGGCCGATTACCTCCGTGAGCGGGGGTTCGCCGTGGTCGCCTACTCGGGTCAGACCGAGCCTGCCGAGCGGCTTGCTGCCGAGGACGACCTGATCAACAACCGGGTGAAGGCCGTCGTCGCCACCTCGGCACTCGGCATGGGTTTCGACAAACCCGACCTCGGCTTCGTCATCCACTTCGGGGCGCCGGCCTCGCCGATCGCCTATTACCAGCAGGTCGGCCGTGCGGGGCGTGGCGTCGACAGCGCGCAGGTCATCCTGCTGCCCGGCGCCGAAGACCAGGCGATCTGGGACTACTTCGCCTCCGTCGGGTTCCCGGCCGAGGAGCATGTCCGCACCACGCTGCGCACGCTGGCCGCAGAAGGCGGCCCGATGAGCACTGCGGCGCTCGAAACCCGCGTCGAGCTCTCCCGCTCGCGGCTCGAGACCATGCTCAAGGTGCTCGACGTCGACGGCGCGGCCAAGCGGGTGCGCGGCGGGTGGATCGCCACCGGCGCCGACTGGCACTACGACGCCGAGCGCTACGCGAAGGTCACCCGGGTGCGCCGCGACGAGCAGGAGGCGATGCGCGCCTATCAGAACACCGATTCCTGCCGCATGCGGTTCCTGCGCGAACAGCTCGACGATCCCGAGGCGCGCGAGTGCGGGCGGTGCGACAACTGCGGCGGGCTCAGCCTGGTGCGCGAGGTCGGCGCTGACGCGGTCGGGTCTGCCAGCACCGTGCTGGCCCGTCCGGGAGTGGCAGTCGACCCGCGTCGGATGTGGCCCACCGCGATGCCCGGCCTGGGTATCGACGTGCGCGGCAAGGTGGCGCCCACCGACCTCGCCGAGCCGGGTCGCGTCGTCGCCCGGCTCACCGATCTCGGCCACGGCACACGACTGCGCTCGCTGCTGGCGGCCGACGTCAGCGACGCCCCGGTGCCCGACGACGTGATCAAGGCATGCATCGCGGTGCTGGCATCGTGGGACTGGGCCGAGCGTCCCTCGGCGGTCGTGCGGGTGGGGTCGTTGCGGCGCCCCGTCCTCGTCGCCGACCTCGCGGCGCGGCTGGCGGCGATCGGCCGGCTGACCGACCTCGGCGAGGTCACCCACGTCGGCCGCTCGTCCAGCGATCGCACCAACAGCGCCTTCCGCCTGCGTGAGGTCTGGGGCGCCTACGAACTTCCCGACGAGGTGGCCGCGCAGCTGAACGGCCAGGCGGTGCTGCTCGTCGACGACGTCGTCAACTCCGGCTGGACCTTCGCGGTCGTGTCGCGACTGCTACGGCAGGCCGGCGCGGGGCGGGTCTATCCGTTCGCGCTCGCCCAGTCGGGCTAGATCGCGCGACCCTTCCAGCGCAGCGTGCCGCGTCGCCGCTCCCGCACCGAGCGGGCGGTCAGATAGCCGAAGGTAGCGATCGAGGCCGGGTGTGCGGCGGCGTCCGGCCAGACCCGCGCGCCGGTGGCCCGTGCGCTGATGACGCGAGACGCGACGCCCGCGGCATACCCGACCAGCCCCAGCCGTGATCCGCGCAGCGCGGCCAGCGCCGGCACCACGTAGCCCAGCCCCAGCCCCGCCACGACGGCACCCGCACCCGCCGGCGACCCGAACGCGGCCCACAGCGACTTGCCGTACCCGTCGCGCAGCTCACCCCACGAGCTGTACATGCGGCACGAGGCGAGCTGCGAACCGTCGGCGATCGCGACCCGCCCGCCGCTGCGCTTCACCGCTCGTGCGAGGGTGAGATCGTCGAGGACGGCATCGGCGACAGCCCCACCGGCGGCCTCGAAGGCGGCCCGGCGGACGACGAGGAACTGCCCGTTCGCCGCGGTAAGCGAGGGACGCGCTGACCGTTCGGCGAGTCGCAGCGGCAGCGTCGTGAGGAACGACCACTGCAGCAGGGGCTGCACCAGCCGCTCGGCCGGCGTGACGGCGATCTGGCGCGGGTGCGGTGAGACGAGATCGAGGCCGGCGTCGACCAGCAAGGCGACGGCGGCGCGGAGCGCGGGCGGCTCGAGGCGAACGTCGGCGTCGATGAACACCAGCACCTCGCTGGCCGGGTCGGCGGCGCGGGCCAGCTGCGCACACGCCCATGGCTTGCCCAGCCAGCCGTCAGGCAGGGGAGCGCCGTTGATGACGCGCACGCCGTGCCCAGCGGCGATGCGGGCGGTGTCGTCGGCGGAGTTGTCGTCGAGGACGATGATCTCGACCTGCATGTCCTGGCTGTCCTGTGTCGTGAGGCTCGTCAGACACCCGCTGAGCTGGGCGGCCTCGTCGCGCGCGGGCACCAGCACCGAGACGCGCGGCAGGACGCCCGACCGGACGACCGGCCTGCGCAGGTGGCGTGCGTTGTGCGCGGCATGCAGTGCGCCGGCGATCGCTATCGCCGAGCCGGTGGCGACAACGCGCGACGTCATCGCGCCGTCACCGCGACGACCGGATGAGCTGCGCGACCAGTGGCACCGCGACAAGGCCCATGCCCAGCGCGCCCCAGCCCGCCGCAGCCGCGAGCCCGTCGAGGAAGACGAGAAACGCGACAACCGAGCCGATCCATGTCCAGAGATACAGGGCGACGGGCACGGCGTCGTCCTCGATCGGACGCGGCACGAATGCCTGGAGCAGGAGCGAGACGACGAGCGAGACCAGCAGCCAGCCCGCGTAGTTCGTCAGCGGAACCGTGTCGACACCGGGCAGGTGCGGTGCGGTGCTCGACCACGTCCAGTGCCCGTCGGCCACCATCTGCGGGTCGAGGAACAGGTCCCAGCTCGCCAGCGCCCACGCACCGATCCCCACCCGGCCGAGGTAGGACGCCGCGAGACGCCGCGCGACGACCGCAGCCGGCCACGCGAGCATCGTCCACGCCGCGCCGAGCAGCAGGGGCACAGTGAACAGCCGCGGTCCGAGCGAGTCGGCGTAGGCGTAGCTGCCGAACGGAACTCCGGTGTGCACGCCGAGCACCTCGACGGCAAATCCGCCCGCCATGATGACGAGGACAAGCGCGCCGCCACGAAGCCACCCCAGCGTGCGTACAGCGTGCGCTGCCGACGCCGCGGCGAAGGTGAGGACGACCGCGATCGTCACCGCGTCGCGCGTCGAACCGTGCGTCAGGGGATAGGCGATCTGCAACGCGACCGCGGCGCAGGCTGCCCCGGCAACGACACCCGACAGCCCGCGTGCGTCAGCTCGCATCGACGAGCGGCAGCTGCACGCCGAGGACGGCGAACGGGCGGTGGTCGCCTGGGAACAGGTAGTTGCGGGCGAGGTCGACGAAACCCTGCTGCCGATACATGCGAAACGCGCGGGTGTCGTTGTCGGGAGTCGACAGCAGCATGACCCGGTGCGGGATGCCCACAGCAAGCGAGCCGAGCAGCCGCTGGCCGATGCCCTGCCGCTGGTAGGAGGGCAGGACGTGCAGCTCCGAGAGTTCGAAGGCGTCGACGAGCCACTGCGCAGCGGTCTCGCGGTCGAGTGCCCGCCGGACGAGGTCGTGCCACCACTGGCCCGGCAGCGTCGTGTAGCCGTACCCGAAGCCGACCAGCTCGTCGTCATCGGTCAGTGCGGCGCGGCAGGCGAATCCGTCGTTGTCGATGTGCTTGCGGGCGGTGACGGCGCGCTGCACGGCAGCGTGATCGCCGTAGTGCATTGCCTGCACGTAAATCTGCATGGCCTCCTGCACCCGGGCAGCGAACTGCTGACCGGACCATGCCTCGATGCGCGTATGCGTCATCGACGGGCGTTCTGCGGAGCGCACATGACGATCGTGCCGCAATCCGGGCGCTCAGGCGACGTGAGCTGCGCTGCCGCCGGTCAGCTGCACCAGCTCGGCGAAGGTGGTCGGGAAGACGGCATGGGCGATTCCGCCCGCAGCCCACACCTGCGGGTACGCCTCCAGCGCCACGTCGACCAGGGTGCGGATGGGCTGCGGATGCCCGATCGGGGCGACCCCGCCGATGGCCTGCCCGGTGGCGCCCTTCACGAAATCGGGGCTCGCGCGGTGCAGCTCCTCGGTGCCGACCAGCGCCGCGACGCGCGCGGTGTCGACCCGGTGCGCCCCGCTGGTGAGGACGAGCAGTGGCTCGTCCTGCGCGGTCGCGAAGATCAGCGAGTTGGCGATGGCGCCTACCTCGATCCCGAGCTGGGCCGCTGCTGCCGCGGCAGTCGGCGCCGGTTCAGGCAGGATCTGCACTCGGCCGGGCAGGCCGGCCTGCTCGAGGATGCGGTCGACGGCGATGCAGTTCGGGTGCACCGCCCCGACTTTATCGAGGCGGCGTCAGTCGATCAGTGCAGGCCGCATTCGGTCTTGGCCGTGCCGGCCCAGCGGCCGGCCCGCGCGTGCTCACCGGGGGCCACGCGGCGGGTGCAGGGTGCGCAGCCGATCGAGGCGAAGCCGTCGAACAGCAGCGGGTTCACGAGCACCCCGTTGTCGGCGATGTAGCGATCCACGTCGTCCTGGGTCCAGGACGCGATCGGGTTGAGCTTCACCATGCCGCGCCGGTCGTCCCACTCGACGACCCGGACGTCGGCACGGGTGTCGGCCTCGTCGCGGCGCAGCCCGGAGGCCCAGGCCGTGTAGTCCTGGAGCGCCTTGCGCAGCGGGGCGACCTTGCGCAGCGCGCAGCACTGGTCGGGGTTGCGCTCGTAGAGGCGGGCGCCGAACTCGGCGTCCTGCTGCTCGACCGTCTGCTCGGGGGTGATCGATCGGACGGTGATCGGCAGCATCACCGCGGCGGCGTCGCGGGTGCCGATCGTCTCGGCGAAGTGATAGCCGGTGTCGAGGAAGATGACGTCGACGCCCGCGCGTACCTGGCCGGCCAGGTGTGGCACGACGAGGTCGGCCATCGAGGACGCGACGGCCCAGGACGGGCCGAACTGCTCGTCGGCCCACTGGAGAACCTCGTGCGCTGTTGCGCCGTCGAGTTCGCGCCCCGCCTTTTCGGCGAGGGAACGAAGTTCGTCCCTGGTGCTCAGAGCAACCATGCTTCCTCCGCCCGCGACACGTACGTCGCGAACGGCTCACCTGCTTCGCGACGCTCGAGGTAGCCGCGCAACACCCGTTCGATGTAGTCCGGGGCTTCCTCTGCTGTCACCTTCAAACCACGAAACTTGCGCCCGAATTCCGCTTCGGTGCCCATCTGGCCGCCGAGGTGTACCTGGAAGGCCTCCTCGTCGCCGTCGACGCCCTTCTGCACCATGCCCTTGAAGCCGATGTCGGCCACCTGGAACCGGGCGCAGGAGTTGGGGCAGCCGTTGACGTTGATGGAGATCGGCGTATCGAAATCGGGGAAGCGCTTCTCGAGCTCGCGGCGGATCGTTTCGGCGCGCCCCTTGGTCTCGACGAGCGCCAGCTTGCAGAACTCGATGCCGGTGCAGGCCATCGTGCCGCGTGCGAATGCCGAGGGCCGCACCTCGAGCTCGAGGCCTTCGAGCTCGACGATGAGGTCTTCGACGCGTGCCGGGTCGACGTCGAGGACGACGATGCCCTGCTGCGCCGTGAGTGCGGTGCGGCCGATCGGCCCCTTGCCGTAACGATCGGCGAGCTCGGCGACCGCGTAGAGGGCCTTGCCGCTGGTGCGGCCGGACCTCGTGCGTGCGCCGACCGCCATGAGGCCGTCGACCTGCTCCTCGACGCCGGTGTGGTCGCGGTGCGCCGGTGACTTCTCCGGCGCCGGTCCGTCGGCGAGCTTGCGGTGCAGGTACTCGTCCTCGAGCACCTGGCGGAACTTCTCCGGACCCCAGTCGGCCATCAGGAACTTCAACCGCGCGTGGTTGCGCTGGCGGCGGTAGCCGTAGTCGCGAAACACCGACGTGACGCCGGCCCAGACGTCGGGCACCTCGTCAGGGCGGACGAAGACGCCGAGGCGCTTGGCGAACATCGGGTTGGTCGACAGCCCGCCGCCGACCCAGAGGTCGAAGCCCTCGGTGCCGTCGGGGCCGACGACGCCGACGAACGCGCAGTCGTTGATCTCGTGGTTGACGCAGTGGTGCGTGCAGCCCGAGATCGAGGTCTTGTACTTGCGCGGGAGGTTCGAGAAGGCAGGGTCGCCGAGGTACTTCTCGACCGTGGCACGCAGGGCCGCGCGGGCATCGATGACGCTGTCCTTCGACACGCCCTCGAGCGGGCAGCCGAGCATCACGCGGGGGCAGTCGCCGCAGGCCTCGGTGGTCGACAAACCGACGGCCTCGAGGCGGCGCCAGATCTCGGGGACGTCCTCGACCCGGATCCAGTGCAGCTGAATGTTCTGCCGGTCGCTGATGTCGGCGACATCGCGACCGAATTCAGTGGAGATGTCAGCCACGACGCGCAGCTGATGACTGCTCAGCGCGCCGCCGTCGATGCGCACGCGCATCATGAAGTAGGAGTCCTCGAGCTCCTCGGGCTCGAGGGTGGCGGTCTTGCCGCCGGGAATGCCCTGCTTGCGCTGGGTGTAGAGCCCGTACCAGCGGAAGCGGCCGCGAAGGTCGGCCGGGTCGATGCTGTCGAAGCCGTTCTTCGAGTAGATGTCGAGGATGCGCTGTTTGACCAGCAGCGGGTTGTTGTCCTTCTTGCTGCGTTCGTTGGGGTTCAGCGGCTCGCGATATCCGAGCGCCCACTGACCCTGACCCTTACGCGCCGGCATGCGCGTCTCCTCTATGACATGGCCGAGGTCGGCTGGAAAATGGCTCTGGCGGCGGGGCTCACGACGTCGGCGATGAGGACGTCAGCCCGGACGCTCAACAGACCGCGCCGGCCACCCGAACGAGGTCGATGTGGCGGCGCGACGTGAGCATCACGAACGCAGACCGCATTCGGTCATGGTCCCACACGGCGATACCGATTCCGAATCGTGGTGACTGGGTCAACAGCGCCGTACGGAGCACGCGAGAATGGCCCCGTGAGTGGATTCCCCCTGCTGCTCGACCTCGCCGACCGGCGCGTCGTCGTTGTCGGCGGGGGAGCCGTTGCGACGCGGCGCACCCGCGCCCTGGTCGCCGCCGGTGCCGTGGTCACCGTCATCGCGCCGGTGATCGGCGCAGACCTTGCTGATCTGCGCGTGACGCTTGAGCAGCGGCCCTTCGACGACGCCGACGTCGATGGCGCGTGGCTCGTCCTCGCCTGCACCGACGACGCGAGCGTCAACGCGGCCGTCGCGAGCGCGTGCGAGGCGCGCAGGGTGTTCTGCGTGCGAGCCGATGATGCGGGCGGCGGCTCGGCACGCACACCTGCCGTCCTGCGCCGCGACGGCCTGACGGTGGCCGTCACTGGTGGCGACGATCCCTCGCGCGCAGTCGCCCTGCGCGACGCGATCTCGGTGGCGCTCGACCTCGGTGAGCTGCCGGCGCGGCCGGTGCGGCCGTCAGCGGCGGGTGGCTGGGTGGCGCTGGTCGGTGGTGGTCCCGGCGACCCGGAGCTGATCACCGTGCGAGGACGACGCCTCGTCGCCTCGGCCGACGTCATCGTGGTCGATCGGCTCGCCCCGCGTGCCCTGCTCGATGACCTGCCCGATTCGGTCGAGGTCATCGACTGCGGCAAGGCGGCCCACCGGCACAACCTCACGCAGAGCGAGATCAACGACGTGCTCGTCGAGCGGGCCCGCGCCGGCAAGCGTGTCGTGCGCCTCAAGGGCGGCGACCCGTTCATCTTCGGCCGCGGTGGAGAGGAGCTGCTGGCCTGCGTGGCTGCCGGCATTCCGGTCACGGTGGTACCGGGCCTGTCGTCGGCGCTGGCCGGGCCGGCGATGGCGGGCATCCCGCTGACCCATCGCGGGGTGGCGGCCGACTTCACCGTGGTGTCGGGTCATCTCGATCCCGGCCGCCCCACCGAGCAGGGCATCGACTGGCCGGGCCTGGCGGCGCACGCCGGCACGCTGGTCATCCTCATGGCGATGGATCGGCTCGGCCTGATCGCCGACGAACTGATCAAGCACGGCCGCGCGGCGACGATGCCCGCTGCCGTGGTGCATCGCGCGAGCCTGCCCGACCAGGTGGTGGTGCGGGCCCCGCTTGCCGAGCTGGCAGCGGCAGCCGAGCAGGCGGGCGTGGGCGCACCGGCGGTCGTCGTCATCGGGGATGTCGTCGACGTTCTGATCTGAGGCCGACGGCCGACCCGCCTCGCCAATCGAACATCGGGCTGGGCGGCCGTCTCGCAGTGCGTGACGGAGGCCACGAGGGCACTGTCGTCCCGCTCACAGCGCGGACGGCGCGGGTGTCCGAATCGCCGTAAGGGCCGGAGTGTCGGCGGACGGTCGGCCGATGGTGTGCCTCGACCTGCCGGTGAGGGTGGGGCGCGCCCCTGAGGGGCTGCTGGCCGACCTTCGACATTGTCAGACGCTCGCCGTAGCATATCGAACAGAGGTTCGATCAGGAGGTGTCTTGACATGGATACGACCGATACGACCATCGCATTGCTCGCACGTGCCCGCGCCGTCCTCGCCGAGGCCGAGCGCTCCGACGACCTGGCCGAGCGGTTCTGCCTGGCCCATATTGCCGCTTTGCGCACCGCCGCCGTCGTCTTCGCCGAGGTCGGCCGGCCCGCGCACACGCGCCGCCGCCTCGTGAACGCATGGGTTCTGATGCAGCGCATCGCGCCCGAGTACGAGTCGTGGGCCACCTACTTCGCTGCGGCTGCCCCGGTTCGCTCTGCGGTCGAGGCCGGCGCGATCAGCGCTGTCACGCCGCGCATGGCCGACGACCAGGTGCGCAGCGCTCGTGGCTTCCTCGCCGAGGTCGAGGGTTCTCTCGGGCTGCTCGCCGCCTGAGCAGTACTCGCTGGCTGGTGTACTGACCCGCACTGACCGCACTGACCCGCACTGACCCGCACTGCCCGTGTCGGCCGGGTGATGTCGGTGCCGAGGCATAGATTGGCCCCGTGCAGAGGGGTCAGGTGCCGAGGGCCGCAGGGCAGGCAGGCGCGGCGCAGACCGACACCGCCGATCGCGCTGCCGGCCGACAGAGTCTGGTCTGGCAGCTGCTCCTGGACGCGTTGTTCTCCGTTGCCGCGCCGGGCCACGTGCCGGGCATCCTCGACTGCGGCGGTGGCAGCGGCACCTTCGCCGTCCCGCTTGCCTCCGCCGGCGCCGATGTCACTGTCGTCGACATCAGCGCCGACGCGCTGGCGACCTTGACCCGGCGAGCCGACGAGGCCGCGGTCGCTGATCTCGTGCACCCCGTCCAGGGCGACGTCGAGGCGCTGAGCGACGCGGTCGGTGCGCGCAGCTTCGATCTCGTCCTCGCGCACGGCATCCTCGAAGCGATCGATGACGTGGGCGCGGCGTTCGACGCGGTCGTCGCGACGATGCGGCCGGGCGGGCTGCTCTCCGTCCTCGTCGGAAACCCGGTCGCGGCCGTCCTGGGCCGGGCGCTCGGTGGCGACCCCGCGGCCGCGCTGAGCGAGTTCCGCGGGCTCTCGACCGGCTTCGGCCGGCTCGGCCCCGACGGCGTCGCCGAGCTGTGCCGCGGCGCCGGCCTGCTCGTCGAGAGCCGGCACGGCATCGGCGTCTTCACCGAACTCGTGCCCGGTGCGGCACTCGACGCACCCGGCGCGCGCGAGACGCTCGAGGCCCTCGAGATCGAGGCGTCGGCGCGGGCGCCGTTCGTCGACATCGCCAGCCGCGTCCACCTGCTCGCGCGCAAGCCGCAGAGCGCGTAGCCGAAGCGGGCACGGCCATGGGTCGCAGTGCAGACATGCCACGCGTTGCCGGGCAGTACGACGGCGACGACACCGGCTGCTCGATGCTGCACGTCGACATGGACGCCTTCTTTGCCAGCGTCGAGGTCCGCCGGCGCCCCGCGTTGCGCGGTAAGCCCGTCATCGTCGGAGGCAGTACCCGCGGCGTCGTCGCCGCCGCGTCCTACGAGGCCCGCAGGTACGGCGTGCGCAGCGCGATGCCGATGACCCAGGCGCTGCGCCGCTGCCCGCACGCGGTGGTGCTGCCGCCTGATCGCGCGGCCTACGGCGCTGCGAGCGCGCAGGTGATGGCAATCCTGCGCGATGTCACGCCCCTGGTCGAGCCGCTGTCCTTCGACGAGGCGTTCCTCGACGTCTCCGGCTCGATCCGGCTCCTGGGGCGCCCCGCCGATATCGCTGCCCTCATCCGTCGCCGGGTCTCGGCAGAGCTCGGCCTGACCTGCTCCGTGGGCGTGGCGCCGACGAAGTTCGTCGCCAAGCTCGCCTCGGCCCGGTGCAAGCCCGACGGCATGATGGTCGTGCCGGTCAGCCGGGTGCTTGAGTTCCTGCACCCGCTGCCGGTCACCGTGCTGTGGGGGGTCGGCGCCCGTACGGCCGAGCAGCTGCACCGGCTGGGCATCCGCACCGTCGGCGACCTCGCCACGACGCCCCTGGACTCGCTGCGCCGCGCCGTCGGGCTGGCGGTCGCCGACCACCTGCACGACCTCGCGCACGGCGTCGACCCCCGGCCCGTCTCCCCGAACGAGGTCGAGAAGTCGATCAGCTCCGACCGCACCCTCGATGTCGATCTCACCGACGAAGCTGACGTCCGGCGCGAGCTGCTCACCCTTGCCCAGGACGTCGCATCGCGGCTGCGCAGTCGCGACACCGTCGCGCGCACCGTCGGCATCAAGATCCGCTTCGCCGATTTCAAGACCGTCACCCGCGTCCGCACGCTCGCGTCGTGGACCGACGGCACCGAGCAGATCTATGACTGCGCCGTCGAGCTGTACCGCAGCCTGGGTCTCGACCGGCCGCGCATCCGTCTGGTGGGGGTGAAGGCCGAGGGGCTGCGTGCCGCCGGCGAGGCCCCCGAGCAGTTGTCGCTCGATCTCGAGGCAGCGGGCGCGCGTCGTGATCCCGACAAAAGCCCCGACCGTGCCGTCGATGCCGCCCGCGCCCGGTTCGGCGCTGCCGCGGTTCGTCCGGCGACGCTGGTCAGCGCGCCACGCGCAATCGATCACTGACCAGTCCGAACATCAGCCCGAACTTTCGATAAGGCCGATCGGCTCGTATGCTCGAAGTAGGTCTCGAAGCAGCCGAGTCTCGACACGCAGGGAACGACGAACGCCCTCCACGCGGTGGGCGGCAAAGGAGGGCATCGTGCCGCTCTCCGAGCACGAGCAGCGACTTCTCGATCAGATCGAGCAGGCGCTCTATGCCGAGGATCCGAAGTTCGCCGCATCGGTGCGCTCCGCGCGGCGGCCATCGCGCACCCGCCGCACCATGGTGTTGTGCATCCTCGGCGTGCTCGTCGGCCTGTGCCTCGTCCTCGTTGGTCTCATCACCACCGTCATCGCGCTGAGCGTGGTGGGTTTCGTTTTCGTCGTCGGCTCGTGCGGGTTCGCCGCGAGCGCTTTGCGCAGCCGCGACCGCAGTAGCGGGCCGGCGAGCGGTTCGTCCAACGTCCGGCACATCCGCCAGGGCGGCCTGCGCGGTCGCATGGAGGATCGCCTCCGCCGCCGCTTCGACGAGGACTGACCCGCAGGCGCTGACCGCGCGGTGGATTCAGTGCCGCCGGTGCGGCAGCCAACGGCTCAGGCGCCAGCGACGCATCACGCCCAGCGACGTCGGCCAGAACCGGGACAGGAACCGCGTCCGTCCGCTGCGCCGCATCCGCAACGCCTTGGTGACAACGGACAGCTCGGCGGCGAGATCGCGCACGTCGTGCTGCGTGGCAACCCCGGCCGGGGCATAGCGCGCCGTCTCGACCGCGCCCGCGAGCGCATCGAGCGCGGGCGCGGCCGCCGCCGCGTCAGGGCGCAGCCAGGCGGCCACTTGGCGTGGCGAGCGGGCCGACGACCACACGTAGCCGAGGTCGATGGCGGTATCGGACAGCTCGACCCAGAGCGGGTCGGGGTCATGATGGCGGGTCGCCGTGGCGATCCGTCGGCGGCGTCGCAGCGACCGGATGGCGCCCGGCGTCATCGCCAGCAGCGCGACGACGGCGATCGCGCCGAGGACGACCAGCAGGCCCGTGTCGATCGTGCCGCCACTGGTCTGCTCGGCTGCTGAGCCACTCGGGTTGGCGCCCGTTGGCGCGGCCGGCCCGCCCGAGGCGCCGCCGGTCGTGTTCGTGCTCTTGAGCGGGTCGGAGTCGGTCGGCGCCGGCGCCTCCGTGGGGTGCTTGGCCCACGCAGGGTCATTCGCCGATCCGCCGTTGATGCCGACCACCGGGGTGGGGTCGAAGGGAATCCAGCCGACACCCTCGAAGTACGCCTCGACCCAGGAGTGTGCGTCGTTGGTGGTGACCGTGAACCGGTTGTTCGCATCGGGGAGCGGATGCGTGTAACCCAGCACGATGCGCGACGGCACGCCCGCGATCCGCAACATAACCCCCATCGCGGCGGCGTACTGCTGGCAGAACCCCTCCTTGTTCTTGAGGAAGTCGACGAGTTCGCTGCCGGAGTCGCCGGTCTTGGTGCGCAGGCTGTAGCTGAACCCGCTGCCGCGCTTGGTGAAGTAGTCGAAGATCTTGCGGGCCTTGTCGAAGGCGCCGTCGGTGGTGTCGGTGAGCGACTGGACCAGGCTCAGGACGTAGGTGGGCATCGTGGCCGGCAGGCCGAGGTACTGCTGCATCTGCGGGGTGACGGCGGCGGACGCCGCACGTAGCACGTCAAGGCTCGGGTCGGGCTGGAGCCAGGACTCGTTGATGTGATCGCCGGAGGAGACGCTGTCGCCGGTCAGCAGCTGCTCGGTCTCGCTCCAGCGGGTGCCGGCACCGACGCCGTCGATGTGCGTCGGACGATCGAACACCGGCGGGTTGCCGCCGAGCCCGCTGACCTGCACGTATCCCTCGAACGGCACCGGATCGATCAATGACGAGGGGGGAGTGGTCTGAAAGGTTGTCTGCTCCAGCGGCTCGTCGACGCCGCCCGAGCCGCGCCGCCAGCCGTCGCCGGTGTAGTCGCTGAGGACGTTGACCCGGCTGTAGTACGGGACGGCCTTGTTGGGCCGTCGCGTCAGCTGCACGGTGAACAGCGGCTGCGGCTTGCTACGCACCAGCTGACCCTTCAGCGCCACGAAGGGATCGATCGTGCCACCGCCGGTGCCGAAACCGCCCGGGCCGCTACTGCCCGTACGGAACAGCTTGACCAGCAGATTGCCGTTGTGTGCGGGCAGGACGAGCGGCAGCGCGAGTGCGGCGATGATCGCGACGATGCCGACCCGTTGCGCGGAGATGCCCAGGTTGCGTGGTGCACGTGCGCGGCCAGGACGGGGGATACGCCGGCCCCACTCCCGGCGATCGTCCTCAGCATCGAGGGCGAGCAGCAGCAGGAAGCCGAGCGCACCGAAGACGAACAGCACCCAGCCGACGCCGTGCTTCGGGATCGCCCCGGCGGCCGTGAAGATGACCAGCAGCGGCACGCTCGCCAGCGCGCCGCGCCGGCCGACGACGGCGATGAGGTCGACGAGGGCCGCCAGCAGCCCGAGCATCGCGCACAGCACGAGGCGGACCGGCTTCGTGCTGTGGATGGGCGCGACCTCGTGCGCCGTCGTGTGGTGCAGGTCGGTGAGCATCTGCCGGACGTCGGTCCAGGTACCCGTCGTCGGGATGAGGTGGCCCCAGGCGTGGTCGCGGACGAACAGCAGTGTCAGCCAGGGCACGAGCAGGACCAGGCCGGGCCACACATGCCAGGGCTCGGCATCGCGACGCAGCCGTAGCAGCATTGCCGGCGCGATGACGACAGCCATCGTGGCCCAGACGACGAGCAGCCAGGACGTGTCGCGGAACAGCTCCTGCAGCGGGATCGCGCCGAGCCCGCAGGCGGCCAGTGCGATCGCGGTCCGCCGCGCGGCGGTGCTGTGCGCGCGGGGCGGCGGGGCAGACGTCGTCGGCGGCTGCACCTGCGCGGGGGCTGCCGTTGTCATCGGATCACCGCCGGGGTGACGGCACGCGGTGCGACGCCCCGGCCCAGCAGCGTGCGCCAGACCGTGGGCAGCGAGTCGCCGCGCCGCACGATGACGACCCGCCAGCCGGAGCTACGCAGGACGGCGGCAGCGGCTTCGCAGCTCGTGGGGGTGCCCGGCCGTGCTGATGATGTCGCGGACGGCTGGGCCGGCATCGGAGCAGAGGTCGGCGCCGTCAGCGGAGTCGGTTCGGCGGGCGAGGCAGCTGCCACCGATGCGGCCGACCAGGTGTCGACGTCGAGCAGCATCGCGAACGCCGGCGCCGACCAGCCGCGCGGGTGCGCGTCGGCCAGCACCTCGAGACTCTTGCCGTCGAGGCGGCCGAGGATCGCCACCACCACCGAGTCGCGGGTGGCAGTGCGCAGCAGACCGCCGAACCCGGCGAGGTCGGGGCGGCGCACCTCGCTCACCCCGGCCAGATGATCGACCAGCCGCGGAACCTCGGCGAAGCGCAGCCGCTCGGCGGAGCCGGGGTCGGTGGCGATGCTGATGTCGCGGCCGGCGCCGATCAGGTGCGCCCCGACGCTGGCCGCCGCACTGACCGCCCACTCGAGGCTGTCCGTTGCCCGGTCGTCGGCGTGCCCGCCGGGGTCGGTACGCACATGGGCACCGGCGCGAAGGTCGAGGATGACGGTGCCCGCACCCTGCCACGGGCGCTCCTCGAGCCGCACCATCAACGAGCCGGTGCGGGCGGTGGAGCGCCAGTGGATCTTGCGCAGGTCGTCGCCCGTGCGGTACTCGCGGGTCGAGGCGTCGTCGGCGCCGTGCATGCCGACCGAGTGACTGCCCGCGTTCTCGCCGACGTCGTAAGACCTCGGCGGCTCGCTCGCACCCAGCGGGTCGACGATCGGTGCGACCACGAAGTCGGCCGTGGTCGTGAACGATCGCGTGATGTCGATCATGTGGAACGGGTCGGTGAGCCGGATGCGCAGCGGGCCGACCCGGTAGTGGCCGCGTCCTAATCCGGGGATCCGGTAGGACACCGTGCGCGCCTCATGGGCACGCAGCGAGTCGAGGACGAAGCGCGCCCGGCCGCTGACCCGGTCGGGCAGCCGGTCCTCGAGCATGAGCGAGCCGGTGGGCAGCGCCGAGCGATTCGTGATCGTGAGGTGGACGGTGACCGGTTCGCCCGCATCGGCCCGCATCGGCTCGACGCGACGGCGGTTGGCGATGCGCAGCTGCGCGCGGCGCACCACCAGCCCCGCGGCGAGCGGGACCGCGGTCGCCAGGACGCCGGCGCGCAGCAGGTCGCGCTCGCCGAGCAGGACGCCGCACAGCATGGCGGTGACTCCGGCTGCGATCAGGCAGCTGGCGCGGGTGGTGAAGCCGTTGCGCAGGCGGGACACGGCCGGTCAGCGATTCGCGGTCACAGGGTCGCGGTCATTCGCGGTCATATCAGTGCGCGCCGCCGCCCTGCTGCGGGCTGGATGCGGGGATGCCCGTCGTGAACTTGATCCGCGAGAGCAGGTCGTCGGCCGAGCGCCCCGCGACGTGAGCGTCGGCCGTGACGAGCAGCCGGTGCGCGAACACCGGGGTCAGCAGGTGTTGCAGGTCGTCGGGCAGGACGTACTCACGTCCTTCGAGTGCCGCCCAGGCCTTGGCCGCGCGCAGGAGCTGCAAGGTGGCGCGCGGCGACGCACCGAGGCGCACCTCGGGAGCGCGCCGGGTGGCCTCGGCCAGGTCGACGGCATAGGCCTTGATGGCGTCGGAGACGTACACGTTGCGCACCGCGCCGATCAGCGAGCGGACCTCGGTGGCGTCGGAGACCGGACGCAGATCCTCGAGCGGATCGAGCGAGGCGTGCTCGGACAGCATGAGGATCTCGGCGTTGCGGTCGGGGTAGCCCATCGAGATGCGCGCGGTGAAGCGGTCGCGCTGCGCCTCGGGGAGCGGGTAGGTGCCCTCCATGTCGATCGGGTTCTGCGTGGCCAGCACCATGAACGGCGATTCGAGTGTGTAGGTGTCGCCGTCGACCGTGACCTGCCGCTCCTCCATGCACTCGAGCAGGGCCGACTGGGTCTTGGGCGACGCGCGGTTGATCTCATCGCCGACGACGATGTTGGCGAACACCGGCCCGGGCTTGAACTCGAAGTCGCGCTCCTCGGCGTTGTAGACGCTCACCCCGGTGATGTCGCTGGGCAGCAGGTCGGGGGTGAACTGCACGCGCCGCACCGAGCAGTCGATCGAGCGGGCGAGCGCCTTGGCGAACTTCGTCTTGCCGACGCCCGGGACGTCCTCGATCAGCAGGTGGCCCTCGGCCAGCAACACGGCCAACCCGAGCTTGATCGCGTCCTGCTTGCCCTCGATGACCCGCTCGATATTGGTGCCGATGCGCACCCCCGCCTCGCGCACGGCGGCCACCCCGACAGAGGGGGGTGCGACGACTGGCGCGGCATGCGCACCGAACGGCCGATCGGGAGTGACGGGGCTCGGTTGCGGATCAGCCACGGATCAGCCTCTCGTTCGTCTGGCCGCGGGTCGCGCGGCCGATGCTGCGTCGGGGGTTAAGACGCGTTTGTCGCCAGCAACGTTCACCGACATGCAGTCGGATGACGTGAGTATGCCGATCAGCCCGGGCCGTTGGCTCGCCTGCTTACCAAATCGGAACCGAACGGACTCAGCAGATCTTTCGCCAAGTTTTCTCGCGCAACGCGCGCGGAGTCATTGACCGGGGGGTGATGTGGGTTAGAGTGGGGAGAAGTGGGGAAGCGTGGTCCGCGCCTCCTTGTCCGTCGGTCCGGAGGTGTCGCCGTGTTCCTCGGCACCCACACCCCGCGACTCGACGACAAGGGCCGGCTCGCCCTTCCCGCCCGATTCCGACCAGACCTGGAGGGCGGCGTGGTGATCTGCAAGGGCCAGGACCGCTGCCTGTTCGTGTTTCCCGTCGTCGAGTTCGACCGGTTCACCGAAGCACTGCGCACCGCCCCGATCACCGACTCGAAGGTCCGCAACTACGGCCGGCACCTGTTCGCCAGCGCCTCGCACGAATCGCCCGACGGCCAGGGGCGGATCACGGTGCCGCCCGCGCTGCGCGAGTACGCCGGGCTGTCCAAGGACTGCGTCGTGATCGGCGCCAACACCCGCCTCGAGGTCTGGGACGCCGCCGCGTGGCAGGCCTACATCGACAGCACCGAGCAGGACTACTCCGACGTCGCCGAGGAGGTACTGCCCGGAATCTTCTGAGCGGGCCGTTGGGTCCGGCCTCCTCCCGTCGCCTCCTCTGACGCACTTCCCCGGCGCCAGAGGACGACGGTGGGGGACCAGATGCAACGACTGCCCCGTGAGTTCTAGTTCGCACTTCGCCCCTTGCAGACCCGAACGCGCAGGAAGCAGGAACATGGACGACGAGACGCGCAGCGGCACCGAGCCGGCCGCGCATGTCCCCGTCCTCCTCGATCGGGTGCTGGCCCTGCTCGCACCGGCGCTGGCCGAGCGCGACGCGGTTGTCGTCGACGCCACGCTCGGCCTCGGCGGCCACGCCGAGGCGCTGCTGCGGGCGCACCCCCGGCTCACCCTGGTGGGGCTCGACCGCGACGAGGACGCGCTGTCACGAAGCCGCGCCCGGCTCGCCCCGTTCGCCGGGCGCACCCACCTGGTGCACGCCATCTACGACCGCATGCCCGACGTCCTCGACGAACTCGGCCTGCCCGGCGTCGACGGCGTGCTGTTCGACCTCGGTGTCTCCTCGATGCAGCTCGACCTGCCCGAGCGCGGCTTCGCCTACGCGCAGGACGCACCGCTGGACATGCGCATGGACCAGCGCACCGGACCCACCGCTGCCGACGTCGTCAACGACTACGCCGTCCGTGACCTTGCGCGCGTGCTGCGCGAGTACGGCGAGGAACGGTTCGCCCTGCGGATCGCCCAGGCCATTGATCGCGAGCGCCGGGTGGCCCCGCTGCGGTCGACTGCACAGCTGGCCGAACTGGTGCGGGCGGCCATCCCCGCCGCCACGCGCCGGCACGGGGGCCACCCAGCCAAACGCACCTTCCAGGCACTGCGGATCGAGGTGAACGGCGAGCTCGACGCGCTGCGCGACGCGATCCCCGCCGCACTCGACGCGCTTCAGGTGGGCGGGCGGATCGTCGTCCTGTCCTACCAGTCGCTGGAGGACCGCATTGTCAAGCACGCCCTGGCCGAGCTGGCCACCGACCGCACACCCGTCGATCTGCCGGTGCCCTTGAGTACGGCCGGCCCGCAGCTGCGGCTGCTGACGCGTGGCAGCGAACCGGCGACCGACGGCGAGATCGCCGCGAACGCACGCGCGGCGTCGGTGCGCCTGCGAGCGGCAGAGCGCATCCGGATGTCGGCGTGAAGGCCACGGTGGCGGCCGAGCGTGCCGGCGCACCGCGGATGCCGTTCGCGTTGCTCGTCACCGGCCTGGTCGCCGGCGGCCTCGCCGCGCTGCTCGGCCTCAACACGATGTCGGCCGCGAACGAACTGCATCGCCATCAGATCGCCACGAAGGACGCCGCCGTCGCCGCGCAGCTTCAGCAGCTCAGCATCGAGGTCGCCCAGAGTGCAGCCCCTGACAACTTGGCGCGGGCGGCAACCGCCCTCGGGATGGTGCCGGCCGGCAATCCTGCCTTCCTCGTCATCGGCCCCGACGGCAAGGTGCGGGTGATGGGCGAGCCCGCCCCGGCGACAGCCCCGCCGGTGCCCGCCCCACCCAAGCCGAAGCCGAAGCCGGCCAAGACCGACACCAAGAAGACCGACACCAAGAAGACCAAGAGCAAGAAGACCGACACCACGAAGACCAAGACCGACAAGAAGCGCACGACGAAGACGGACTCCACGACTCACACACCGACGACGACGACCGTGACGCTCCCGGGTGGTACGCGATGAACCGTTCGACCCCGCCACCCCGCCAACCCGCGCGGCGCCAGACGCCGCCGCCGGCCCGCGGTACGAGTCAGCGCTTCGGCCCGCCACCGCGCCGGCCGGCCGGGCCGCCGCCGCGCCGCCCGGCAACGCGCGTCGCGGCGCCGGTGCGTCGTCGCCGCGCACGGCGCCTCAAGCTCGGTGCCCTCGACGGCCGGCTGCGCTACGGCTTCGCTGCGGTGTGCACGTTGCTGCTCGTCGTCGGTGGTCGGCTGGTGCAGCTGCAGGGCATCGATCACGGCGACTACGCGAGTGCGGCCGAGGCACAGCGCGTGAGCACGATCAAGTTGCATGCGCTGCGCGGGCAGATCCTCGATCGCGAAGGCACCCTGCTCGCCTACACCTCCGACGCCCAGGACATCACGGCCGACCCGACCCAGGTCGCGGCCCAGGACCGCGCGAGCTACGCGGCCAAGCTGACCTCGCTGATCGGCACCGCGCCCGACACGATCATCGCGGGGTTGAGCAAGAAGGGGCACTACGCCGTCCTCGCCCGCGCGCTGTCGCCGGCCATGGCGCAGAAGGTGCAGGCACTCGCCCTGCCCGGCATCTACCTGCAGGCGACCACGCAGCGCCAGTACCCGGGCGGCACGGTCGCGGCGAACGTCCTCGGCACGGTGCACTCCGACGGCACCGGCGCGGCCGGGCTCGAGCAGCAGTTCAACAACGTCCTCGCCGGGCATGACGGCAGCCTGACCTACTCGGTCGACAACGTCGGCAACGTCAACCCGAGCAGCCGAAGCGTGCGCGACGCCGCCCGCAACGGCGCCACCATCCAGCTGACGATCGACCAGAACCTCCAGTACGTCGCGCAGCAGTACCTCGACGAGGACGTCCCGAAGTCCGGCGCGCACGGTGGCGTGATGGCGATCCTCGACGCGCACACCGGGCAGGTGCTCGCACTCGCCCAGAACGGCACCTTCAACGCCTCCGACCCGAACACGATCAACCCGGACGCGCCGATCAACGCGCCGATCATGTCGGCGTTCGAACCCGGATCGGTGCAGAAGGCGATCACCTTCGCCGCGGCCCTGCAGGAGCACAAGATCACGCCGCAGACGATGCTGACCGTGCCGAACAGCATCAACATGGGCGGTGTCACCATCAACGACGCGTGGGGCCACGCCACGCAGCGCTTCACCGCCACCGGCGTGCTCGCCGAGTCGTCCAACGTCGGCACCCTCAAGATCGCGCAGGAGCTCGGCCCCGAGACCTGGTACCGCTACGAGAAGGCATTCGGCGTCGGCGACAAGACCGGCATCGAGCTGCCGGGCGAGAGCGGCGGCTATGTCCCGCCGCTGTCCGAGTGGTCGGCCTCGACCTTCGCCAACCTGCCTTTCGGTCAGGGCGAGAGCATGACCGTGCTTCAGCTGGCATCGATCTATCAGACGATCGCGAACAACGGCGTGCGCGTTCCTCCGCGCATCGTCCAGTCGGTGACCGACGCCGCGGGCAATGTCTCGGCGACCAAGCAGCCGGCCGGCATCCGCGTCATCACACCGGCGACCGCGAAGACGCTGCGCACGATGCTCGAGTCGGTCGTCATGCCTGGCGGCACCGGCGTCAAGGCCGCTGTCCCGGGTTATCGCGTCGCCGGCAAGACCGGTACCGCGCAGAAGCCCGACCCGGCGCTGGGCGGCCGCTACTCGAACTGGATGTACTGGGACACCTTCGCCGGCATGATTCCCGCCGACGACCCGCAGTTCGTGGTCGCGATCATGATCGACACGCCGGCCCACGGGCTGCACGGTGGCGACGTCGCCGCGCCCCTGTTCAACCGGATCGCGAGCTACGAGGTGCAGCACGCGCACGTCCCGCCGACCGGATCGCTGGGCCGCCATGTGCCGCTGATGGACTGCGCGGGGCAGGACCTGCGCTACCTGCCCGCTAACGTCTGCTGACGTGCCCGCTGCACTGCCCCGACCCACCACGCTGACTCCGGTAGGCATCGGCACGCTCATCCGGCCCGGCACGCCGTGGGGCGGAGAGCTGCGCGGAGCCGATGTCGCGGTCACGGGCGTCACCTCGGGAACGTCCTTCGTGCAGCCCGGCGACCTGTTCGCCGCACTGCCGGGGCGCACGGCCCACGGGGCCGCGTACGCCCCCGACGCGGTGGCCGCCGGCGCCGTCGCCGTCCTCACCGATGTCGAGGGCGCGCAGCAGCTGGCTGTCGATGTGCCGGTTCTCGTGGTCGATGACGCCCGTGCTGCGCTCGGGCCGATCAGCTCGACGGTGTACGGCAACCCCAGCGCCGCGGTGCGGGTGCTCGGTGTCACCGGGACGAGCGGCAAGACCACGACGACCTTTCTCATGCGTGCCGGACTGACCGCCGCCGGCCGGGTGCCCGGGCTGATCGGCACGGTGGCGACCATGGTGGGCGAGGACGAGATCAAGACCGGCTTCACCACCCCCGAGGCGCCGGAGGTGCAGGCGCTGCTCGCCGTCATGCGCGAGCGCGGGGTCACCGACGTGGCGATGGAGGTGTCATCGCACGCGTTGACGCTCGGGCGCGTGCGGGGCATCGACTTCCATGCCACCGCTTTCACGAACCTGTCCGAGGACCACCTCGACTTCCACGCGAGCATGGAGGACTACTTCGAGGCGAAGGCATCCCTGCTCTATGGCAACGAGCGGCCGGTCGTGGTCATCGACGACACGTGGGGCAGCCGGCTCGTCGACCTTCTCGGGCCGTGCGTCACGGTAAGCACTGCGGGCAGTGCGCGCGGCACCTGGCAGGCGCGCGACATCGTCGAGCGCAGCGACGGCACCACGACCTTCCAGGTGAGTCGCAGGACGCCGAACCTCCACACCGGCGGCTGGCACGAGCTCGTCATCGCGATGGGCTGCGCGATCCCGGGGCGTTACAACGTCGCCAACGCGGTGCTCGCGCTGGCGATGCTGTCCGAGGCAGGCGTCGACCCCGCGGACGCCGCCCCCGCCATCTCGACTGCCACCGTGCCCGGCCGGATGGAGCGCGTCGATGCCGGACAGGACTTCCTCGCCGTCGTCGACTACAGCCACAAGCCGGCAGCGGTCGAGGGTGCGCTGCGTGCGCTGCGCCCGCTGACACGAGGACGGTTGATCATCGTGCTGGGCTGCGGTGGTGACCGCGACCGCGGCAAGCGGCCGCACATGGGTGAGATCGCCGCGCGCGATGCTGACGTCCTCGTCGTCACCGACGACAACCCGCGGTCTGAAGACCCGGCAGCCATCCGACAGGCAATGCTTGCGGGCGCGCTGGGCGTCGCCGAGAACGAACGGGCCGAGGTGCACGAGATCGGCGACCGCGCCGAGGCGATCGCGGCCGCCGTCGCGAAGGCACGGGCCGGCGACACCGTGCTCATCGCCGGCAAGGGTCACGAGACCGGCCAGGAGATCGCGGGCGTCGTGCACCCATTCGACGACCGCGACGTACTGCGCGCAGCGATCGAGGCGCTGCGATGATCCCGCTCTCGCTCGGCGAGATCGCCGCGATCGTCGGGGGGCGCCTCGAGGAGGCTGACGCCGACGCGCTGGTCACCGGCAGTGTCGAGTTCGACTCGCGCAAGGTGGCCCCGGGTGGGTTGTTCCTGGCCTTCGAGGGCGAGCACGTCGACGGGCACGACTACGTCGAGGCTGCCCGCGCCGCCGGTGCAGTCGTGGCGATCGTGTCCCGCCCGGTCAGCGGCCCACGCATCGAGGTGCCCGACGGGCTCGCGGCGATCGCCGCGCTCGCGGCTGCCGTTGTGCGGCGGCTGCCGCAGCTCACGGTCGTGGGCATCACCGGCTCGTCGGGCAAGACGTCGACGAAGGACGTCGTCGCGCAGCTGCTCGCGCGGCTCGGCGAGACGATCGCGCCGCCGGGTTCCTTCAACAACGAGCTCGGGCACCCCTACACCGTGCTGCGTGCCGGTGAGTCCACGCGCTACCTCGTCCTCGAGAACAGCGCTCGCGGCATCGGGCACATCCGCTACCTCACCGAGATCGCGCCGCCGCGCATCGGTGCCGTCCTCAACGTGGGCTCGGCGCACCTGGGCGAGTTCGGCTCGCGCGAGGCGATCGCGCAGGCGAAGGGCGAGCTCGTCGAGGCGCTGCCCGCCGACGGCCTCGCTGTCCTGAACGCCGACGATCCGCTGGTCGCCGGCATGGCCTCGCGCACGAGCGCCCGGGTCGTCCTCGTCGGCGAGGCGGCCACGGCCGACGTGCGGGCCGACAACGTCGCCCTCGATGACCTCGGCCGCGCACGGTTCACCGTGCACGCCGGGGGAGCGAGCGAGGACGTCGCCCTGCGCCTGGTCGGCGCACATCACGTCGGCAACGCGCTCACCGCGGCAGCGATCGCCCTCGAATGCGGCATGACCCTCGCCGATGTCGCGACGGCGCTGTCCGACGCGACGCCGGCCAGCAGGTGGCGCATGGAGGTCACCGAACGTGGCGATGGCGTCGTCGTCATCAACGACGCCTACAACGCGAACCCGGAATCGATGCGGGCGGCGCTCAAGGCACTGGTCAGCATCGCCCGGCCGCGCGGCGCGCGATCCTTTGCCGTCCTCGGCCACATGGCCGAGCTCGGCGATGACGCTGCGGCCGAGCACGACGCCCTGGGCCGGCTGGCCGTGCGCCTGGACGTGTCGCGGCTGATCGCGGTGGGGGAGCAGGCGCGCCCCATCCAGCACGGTGCGGCGCTGGAGGGCAGCTGGGACGGCGAGGCCAGCTGGGTCGCCGACGTCGACGCCGCCGTGGCCCTGCTGAACGAGGAGTTGCGCCCAGGTGACGTGGTTCTCGTGAAGGCGTCCCGCGCGGCGAGCCTCGAGCGCGTGGCGTTGGCTATCACCCAGGATGAAGCCGATCCGGGTGACGGCGAGGGAGGCGTGAGGACGTGAAGACGATCCTGCTCGCCGCCGTCTTCGCCCTGCTGACCTCGATCCTGTGCACCCCGCTCGTCGTCGTGTGGTTCCGCCGGCGCGGGTTCGGCCAGGAGATCCGCAGCGACGGCCCCCAGTCGCACCTGGTCAAGCGGGGCACCCCCACGATGGGCGGTGTCGCGATCATCGGCTCGACGCTCGCCGGTTACCTCGTCGCGCACATCATCATCGCCTTCCGCGGTGGCGGGGGCCCGACCGTCTCGGGGCTGCTGGCGCTGTTCCTCATGGTCGGCCTCGGGCTGGTCGGCTTCGTCGACGACTTCATCAAGATCCGGCGGCAGCGCAGCCTCGGCCTGCGCGCCCGGGCGAAGTTCACCGGTCAGCTCATCGTCGGTGTCGTGTTCGCCGTCCTCGCCATCAACTTCCGCAACGGCAACGGGCTGACCCCCGCCTCGACGAAGCTCTCGTTCGTCCGCGACATCGCCGAGGTCAGCCTGGGCTCGATCGGCTTCGTCGTGCTCGCCTACCTGATCATCGCGGCCACCTCGAACGCCGTGAACCTCACCGACGGCCTCGACGGACTCGCGGCCGGCGCGACGGCGATGGTGTTCGGCGCGTTCACGCTGATCTCGTTCCTCGAATACCGCAATCCGTGTGCCCCGGTGTTCCACTCCGGCTGCTACTCGGTGCGCGACCCGCTCGACCTCGCCCTGGTGGCCGCATCGGCGATGGCGGCGTGCTTCGGCTTCCTGTGGTGGAACGCGCCCCCGGCGCAGATCTTCATGGGCGACACCGGCTCGATGGCACTCGGCGGCCTCATGGCGGGGCTGGCCATCCTCTCGCGCACCGAGCTGCTGCTCATCGCGCTCGGTGGCCTGTTCGCGATGGTGACCCTGTCGGGCATCATCCAGACCGGCTGGTTCAAGTTCACCCGAATACGCACCGGCACGGGCAGACGGGTGTTCCGGATGGCGCCGCTGCATCACCATTTCGAGCTCGCCGGGTGGGAACCCACCACGGTCATCGTGCGCTTCTGGATCATGGGCGGCATGGCCGTCGCCTTCGGGATGGGGCTGTTCTACGCCGACTTCATCGGCAATGGCTGACCTCACCGACCGCTCGGTTCTGGTCGCCGGAGTCGGTGTTGCGGGGGCGTCGGCAGCCCGCGCCCTGCTGCCGCGAGCAGCGCGCGTGCTGCTCACCGCGACGACGCGCGGTGAGGCCGTCGATGACGTCGTTGCGGCCGGTGCCGAGTGGGTCGGCGCTCTCACCGCACTGCCCGACGACGTCGACCTCGTGATCGCCTCGCCCGGGCTGCGGCCGAGCGATCCGCTGCTCGAGGACGCTTCGGCACGTGGCGTCGCCGTGTGGGGCGAGGCCGAGCTCGCCTGGCAGCTGCGCGGCGAGGGTGCCGCGCCATGGCTCGCGCTCACCGGCACGAACGGCAAGACGACGACCGTGCACATGCTCGAGTCGATCCTGCGGGCCGGCGGACTGCGCGCCGTCGCCGTCGGCAACGTCGGCGTGCCGATGATCGACGCCGTCCTCGCCGACCCGCCCTACGACGCCCTCGCGGTCGAGCTGTCGAGCCAGCAGCTGCACTTCGCGCCATCGCTCGCGCCCGCCGCGGGCGCCGTCCTCAACCTGGCCGAGGACCACCTCGACTGGCACGGGTCCATGGCGGCCTACGTGCGGGCCAAGGCGCAGGTCTTCGCGGGTGCGGTCGCGATCGGCAACCGCGACGACCCGCTCGTGCGCGCGCAGCTCGAGGCCGCGCCGGCGCCGGTGCGGGTCGGGTTCAGCCTCGATCCCCCCGGGCCCGGCGATCTCGGTGTCGAGGGTGAGCAGCTGGTCAGCCGCGCCTTCGGCGACGACGGCGTGGTGCTCGCGCGCGTCGAGGACGTCCGGCCGCCCGGCCGGCACAACGTCGCGAACGCGCTGGCTGCCGCGGCGCTTGCACGAGCTCTCGACCTCGCCCCCGACGCGATCGCCGACGGGCTGCGCGCCTTCGTCCCGGACCCGCACCGCAATGCGTTCGTCGTCAGCATCGACGGTGTCGACTACGTCGATGACAGCAAGGCCACCAATCCGCACGCCGCGCTGGCGTCCCTGCAGTCCTACGACCCGATCGTCTGGGTCGCGGGGGGACAGCTCAAGGGCGTCGATCCCGACGAGCTGGTGCGGGCGGTCTCCGCAAGGCTGCGCGGGGTGGTCCTGCTCGGCATCGATCGCGCGGTGCTGGCCACCTCACTGCGGCGACACGCGCCGCATATCCCCGTCATCGAGGTCGACAGCGGCGACGATAAGCCCATGATTGCCGCGGTACGCGCTGCGGCCGGGATCGCGCGTCCCGGCGATACCGTGCTGCTCGCCCCCGCCGCCGCGTCCTATGACATGTTCACCGGCTACTCGGCTCGCGGTGACGCCTTCGCTCAGGCGGCGCGGGCACTGGGTACGGCAGCGGATCAGGGATGAGCCTCGCAGCCTCGCTGCGCGACCGACTGCGTCCCGCAGAGCCCGGTGAGCGGCGCCCCGAGCGCGGGGCGGTGCAGCGCTTCCTCGATCAGCCCTACGCGTCGGTGCAGCTGCTGCTGCTCGCCGCGTGCGGCCTGCTCGGCTTCGGCATCCTCATGGCGGTCTCAACGACGATCGCCGCCTCGCACGACGACGCCGGGGGCACCGCCTCGATCTGGGCGCAGATGCTCAAGGAGGTCGAGTTCATCGCGATCGGCGTGCCGATCTTCTGGTTCGCGATGCGCTCCTCACCGCGCATGCTGCGGGTGCTCGTCTACCCGATCCTGGCCGTCGCGATCGTGTCGCTGCTCGCCGTCCTCATTCCGGGCATCGGCATCGGCGTCTACGGTGCGCGACGCTGGATCGACCTCGGCCCGCTCCAGCTCCAGCCCTCCGAGTTCGCCAAGGTCGCGATGCTGCTCTGGGGTGCCGACCTGCTCGCGCGCAAGCAGCAGCTCGGCACGCTACAGCGCGCGCGGCACCTGTTCGTGCCGCTGCTGCCGGGCTTCGCGCTCGTCGCCGGCCTGGTGATGCTCGAGCCCGACCTCGGCACGACGTGCTGCTACATGCTGATCCTGCTCGGCCTGCTGTGGATGGTCGGCATGCCGATCCGCTACTTCGCGATCGTGCTTGCGCTCGTTGCCGGCGCCGTCACCATGATGGCCGTGACCGCGTCCTACCGCTTCGAGCGGCTCACCTCGTTCCTCGACCCGTTCAAAGACATGAAGGGCGCGGGCTACCACGCGGTCGAGGGGCTGTACGCGCTGTCGTCCGGTGGCCTGTTCGGCGTGGGGCTCGGCGAGGGCACGTCGAAGTACGGCTGGGTGCCGAACGCCAACTCCGACTACGTCTTCGCGATCATCGGCGAGGAGCTCGGGCTCATCGGGTGCGTCGCGGTGCTGGCCCTGTTCGCGCTGCTCGCCTTCGCCGGCATGCGCGTTGCGCGCCGCAATGCCGATCCGTTCGTCCGCCTGGTCGCCGGTGCCGCCACGATCTGGCTGTGCGGGCAGGCCGTCATCAACGTCGGCTACGTCACCGCGCTGCTGCCTGTCACCGGTATCCCGCTGCCGTTCATCTCGGCCGGCGGCACGTCGCTGCTGGTCACCTTCTTCGTCCTGGGCATGCTCGTCTCCTTCGCCCGGCACGAGGCCCCCGCCGTGAGCGCCGCCCGCAAGTCCGAACGCCGCGGCACCCGCACCAAACTCGAACGCTGGCTCGCCATCCCCGTCCCCCGCGCCTACGTCCCCCCGAAGCGTCGGCCCAGTCGGCCGGCGCAGCCGCGGTCTGCGCGGGCGCCGGGCACGTCGGGGGTGACCAACCGGGCGATGAGCGCTCGCGCGAAGAGCGCGCCGGCCCCACGGGCCCGAGCGAAGCGAGGAGTGGCGTGAACGACGGCCCCCCCGGGGGTGACCACGAACGCGATGAGCGCTCGCGCGAAGAGCCCGCCGGCGACGCGAGCGCAGCGAGCCTGGAGTCGCGGATCGCAGGATCCCCCCGAGCGGAGCGAGCGGGGGAGACCAGATCCGCCTTCGGCGGATCAAGAGTATTGGTCGCCGGCGGCGGGACGGCCGGACACATCGAGCCGGCCATGAACCTCGCCGACGCGGTGCGGCGCCTCGACCCAGCCGCCACCATCACAGCGCTCGGCACGGTCAAGGGGCTCGACCAGGACCTCATCCCCGCACGCGGCTACCCGCTCGAACTCGTGCCGCCGGTGCCGCTGCCGCGGCGGGTCAACAAGGCGCTGTTCGCGACCCCGCGGCGGGTTCGCGAGGCCGTCAATGTCGCCGCCGGTGTCATCGACCGGGCCGGCATCGAGGTGGTGGTCGGCTTCGGGGGCTACGTGGCCGTGCCCGCGTATCTCGCGGCGCGCAAGCGGGGCATCCCGATCGTCGTGCACGAGGCCAACGCCCGCCCGGGCCTGGCGAACCGGCTCGCGGCCCGGCTCACCTCACACGTCTTCACGGCATCGCCGCGCGCGAAGCTCAAGCATGCCCAGATGATCGGCATGCCGCTGCGGCCCGCGATCGCCCAGCTCGATCGCGCTGCCCTGCGCGGCGAGGCACGCGAGCGGTTCGGGCTGGCTCCCGACCGTCCTACCCTGCTCGTCTTCGGCGGCAGCCAGGGGGCGCGCTCGATCAACACCGCAGCCAGCGGTTCGGTCGGCGCGCTGCGGGCAGCCGGCATCCAAGTCATCCACGTCATCGGTCCGAAGAACGAGCTCGTCGTGCCCGACGGCGACCCGCGCTACCTCGTGCTGCCCTATGTCGAGCAGATGCAGTACGCCTACGCGGCAGCCGACTTCGCGCTGTGCCGCTGCGGTGCGATGACGTGCGCCGAGCTTGCCGCGGTCGGGCTGCCCGCCGCCTACGTGCCTTACCCGGTCGGCAACGGTGAACAGCGGTTCAACGCGATGCCCATCGTCGAGGCCGGCGGCGGCTTGCTCGTCGACGACGCCGACCTCGACGTCGACTGGATCCTCGCCAACGTCGTGCCGAAGCTCACCGATCCGCAGGTGCTCGCGCGCATGTCAGGCGCGGCGGAGCATGCTGGTGCACGCGATGGCGATGTCGTACTCGCGCGGCACGTCCTCGACGTCGCCCGCGCGTACCGCGCGACACACAGCCCCGGAGGTGGCAGCAGATGACGACTGCGCCGCCCACTGCCGATCACGCCGAGGATCGCCCCGACGACTGGGCAGCGCCCGGCGCCGCACTCGTGCGCAGTGCCGCGACCGACGTCGTGCCGCCGCTCGCGCAGCTGGGCCGGGTGCACATCATGGGTATCGCCGGGTCCGGCATGAGCGCGCTGGCCCGCATCCTGCTCGAGCGCGGCATCGCGGTGAGCGGATGTGAGGCGCGCGAGTCAACGACGGTCACCGGCCTGCGCGCGCTCGGTGCCGATGTGCGCATCGGACACTCGCCGAGCCATCTCGACGACGCCGACACCTTCATCTACACGACGGCCATCAACCCCAAGCACGAGGAGTTCGTCGCCGCGAGGACGAGCGGCAAGAACTTCCTGCGACGCGCTGCGGCGCTCGCGGCCGCGCTCGAGGACAAGCGCTGTGTCGCCGTGGCGGGCACCCACGGCAAGACCTCGACGACCTCCCTGCTCACGGTGGCCGCGCAGGCGTGCGGCGTCGACCCGTCCTTCGCCATCGGCGGCAACCTCTACGAGACGGGCAAGAACGCCCACCTCGGCACCGGCGAGCTCGCGATCGTCGAAGCCGACGAGAGCGACGGCTCGTTCCTGCTGACCCGCCCGTCGCTGGCCGTCATCACCAACGTCGAGGCCGACCACCTCGAGAACCACGGCGACCTCGAGGGCATCTTCCGAGCCTTCGAACAGTTCGTCGATCGCATTGATCACAACGGGCTGCTGCTGTGCTGTGCCGATGACGCCGGCGCACGACGCATCGCCGACTACGCGCGATCGGCGGCGCGGCGGGTGATGACCTACGGCGAGAGTGACGACGCCGACGTGCGCGTCAGCGACATCGTCACCTCGGCCACCGGCGTCGACTTCACCGTCACCTCCGAGCGCATGGGCACCCGCCGGGTGCATGTCGATGCGCTGATCGGTCGGCACATGGCGCTCAATGCCGCCGCGGCGTTGACGCTCTCGAGCGAGATCGGCCTCGACGTCGAGGTGGCCGCCCGCGCGTGGGGCACGTTCGCGGGGGTGCACCGGCGCTTCGAGCCGCACGGCGAGGGTGGCGGTGTGCGGGTGTATGACGACTACGCCCACCATCCGACAGAGATCGCGGCCTCGCTGTCGGCGGCGAAGGCGGCGGCGGCACCCGGTCGGCTGATCGCGATCTTCCAGCCCGGCACGTACAGCCGCACGCAGACCTTCGCCCGCGAGTTCGCGCAGGCGATGCAGATCGCCGACATCGCCGTCGTCATGGACATCTTCCCCGCCCGCGAGGAGCCCATCCCCGGCGTCACGGGTGCGACGATCAGCGACCTCATCGAGTTGCCGGCCGAACGCATCATCTACGAACCGCGGTACGACGCCGTGCCCGAGCGCATCGCCGCCGTCGCCGTGCCGGGCGACCTCGTCATCACGATGGGCATCGGCAACGTCTACCTGCTCTGCGACGAGATCCGCGACGCGTGCGCGCGGGCACAGGCACAGACACAAACACACGCACAGACAGAGGCACCCTCGAGCGAGCCGACATGACGACGCTGCGCACGCTGCCCGTCCTCGACACACCGCTCGCACCGCGACGGCGGTTGCCGCGCCGCACGCTGATCCTGGGCGCGTTCGGGCTCGTCCTCGTCATTGCCTTGGGCGTGTGGCTCGTGGCGTTCAGCTCGGTCTTCGGTGTCGGCAAGGTCGTGGTGAAGGGCACCCACGTCCTGCGGCCGGCGACTGTCGAGCGGGCCGCCCGCATCACTGCCGACACCCCGCTGATCCGCCTTGACACCGGCGCTGTCGCGCGGCGCGTCGAGGCGCTGCCCGAGGTCGCGTCGGCGACGGTCGTCGTCGACTATCCCTCGACAGTCGTCATCACTGTCCGTGAGCGGGTGGCGGTGGGTTATCTGGTGACGCCGTCGGGTTACCAGCTTGTCGACCGCACCGGACTCGCCTACCGCACCCTGCTGCACGAGCCGTCGAACCTCCCGAAGTTCGTCCTCTCGGCCGACGCCGCCGGGCGCAGCACCCGCGCCGCCACCGCGACCGTTGCAGGCGACCTGTCGAAGGCGCTGCTGCGCCACGTCGTGTCGATCCAGGCGCTGGATCCCACGTCGATCTCGCTCCTGCTCACCGACGGCCGCATCGTGCAGTGGGGGAGCGTCGCGCGCAGTGCCGACAAGGCACGCCTGCTGCCGACGCTGCTCGGGCAGCGGGCGTCGATCTACGACGTCACCGATCCCGATCAGCCGTTCCTGCGCAAATAGCGCATCGGGTCGGCGTGTCTGCGCCGAATCGGCCGGGACGGGTTCTAACTTCGGTCCAACATCCCAGGTTGACATAACGTTAACGGTCTACTTGAGGGTGAGAGTTGAGGATCGGCCGACCGGACGGACCCACAGGAAGCAGGCGAGGAGAACGCCATGACAGCACCGCACAACTACCTGGCGGTCATCAAGGTCGTCGGGGTCGGCGGCGGCGGCGTCAATGCCGTCAACCGGATGATCGAAGTCGGGCTCAAGGGCGTCGAGTTCATCGCGGTGAACACCGACGCGCAGGCCCTGCTGATGAGCGACGCCGACGTCAAGCTCGACGTCGGCCGCGAGCTCACCCGCGGCCTCGGCGCCGGCGCGCAGCCCGACGTCGGCCGCAAAGCCGCCGAAGATCACCGCGACGAGATCGAGGAGGTGCTCAAGGGCGCCGACATGGTCTTCGTCACGGCAGGCGAAGGCGGTGGCACCGGCACCGGCGGTGCGCCGGTCATCGCCAGCATCTCGCGCAAGCTCGGCGCCCTCACGATCGGCGTCGTCACCCGGCCGTTCTCCTTCGAGGGCAAGAAGCGCGCCACCCAGGCCGATGACGGCATCGAGGCCCTGCGCGCCGAGTGCGACACGCTCATCGTCATCCCGAACGACCGGCTGCTCCAGATCAGCGAGCACAACGTCAGCGTCATGGACGCCTTCCGCAGCGCCGACCAGGTACTGCTCTCCGGCGTCCAGGGCATCACCGATCTGATCACCACACCGGGCCTGATCAACCTCGACTTCGCCGACGTGAAGTCGGTCATGAGCGGGGCCGGCTCGGCGCTGATGGGCATCGGCTCGGCCCGCGGTGACAACCGGGCGCGGCAGGCAGCCGAGATCGCGATCGCCAGCCCGCTGCTCGAGGCGAGCATGGACGGCGCGCACGGCGTGCTGCTCTCGATCTACGGTGGCTCCGACCTCGGCCTGTTCGAGATCAACGAGGCCGCCTCGCTGGTCGCCGAGGCCGCCCACCCCGAGGCCAACATCATCTTCGGTGCCGTCATCGACGACACGCTCGGTGACGAGGTGAAGGTGACGGTCATCGCCGCCGGCTTCGACAGCGGGCAGCTGCCGTACAAGAAGGTCGACATCCGGCGTGAGCCCGCGGCCCCCGCCCGGGGGGTCCGGCCCAGCCCGGCCACCGGCGCGGTCGGTTCTGCCGGCAGCACTCCGGCAGCGCCGGTCGAGCAGCCGAGCGAACCGGCCTACTCCCAGCCCGTCACCAACGGTGCGCGTACCAGCGTCGCACTCGACGAGCTGGACGTGCCCGACTTCCTCAAGTGAGAGAAGAGGACGGCGGGCACCCGCCGTCCTCGACACAGACCGTGGACCAGGACTCGCGCCGAGCGGAGCTCATCGCTTCGCTCGGCGCGCTGCGTCAGCGGCTGGCCCGCGCCGCCGATGCCGCCGGCCGCAGCCCCGACGAGATCACCCTGGTCGCGGTCACGAAGACCTACCCGGCCACTGACGCCGCCACCCTGGCGCAGCTGGGCGTCCTCGACCTCGGCGAGAGCCGCGACCAGGAGGCCCGCGCGAAGGCCGCCGAGGTGCGCTCCGCCGGCCGCGCCGACGTCCGCTGGCACATGGTGGGGCGGTTGCAGACCAACAAGGCGCGCAGCGTGGCGTCCTACGCGCACGCCGTGCACTCCGTCGACCGGCTCAAGTTGGTGCAGGCACTGGCCGATGCGAGCGCCGCGCGTGAGCAGCCGCTCGAGGTGTTCGTGCAGGTCAGCCTCGACGACGACCCGGCGCGCGGTGGAGCTGCGCGCGGCGCGGTCGACGAACTGACCGATGCGGTCGCAGCCAGCCCCGCGCTGCGCCTGTGCGGGCTGATGGCCGTGCCACCCCTCGGCACCGACCCCGAGGTGGCCTTCGCCGAGCTCGCCGACCTCGCGGCTCGGCTGCGCACGCAGCACCCGGACGCCGTGGCGCTGTCGGCGGGCATGAGCGACGACCTCGAAGCAGCGGTGAAATTCGGCGCAACACATGTGCGTGTCGGATCGGCGTTGCTCGGCCGTCGCGGGCCCTGATTCAGCTAGCGTCGCACGCAGTACTTCTGTCACACCGCACTTCTGGTCACACCGCCTTTCCCGTCACGCAGCACCCGAACTTCTGGAGGGACCACATGCCCGGAGCGATGCACCGGATGGGCGTCTATCTCGGCTTGGTCGAGGAAGACGACTACGAGGCCGAGCAGTACGCCGGCGGCTCCGAGCGCGGCTCTGCCCGTCGCGACGACTACGCCGAGGCCCGCGAGGCGCGCTATGCCCGTGAGGTCGGCACGCCGCGCTCAGAGGTCGCCGCTTACGGCCGACCCGCGCGCGAGTACGTCGAGGAGCCCTACGCCGAGGCCCGCACCGAGGAGACCTCGCACTACCAGATCACGGCGCTGCACCCGCGCACGTATAACGAGGCGCGCACGATCGGCGAGCACTTCCGCCGCAACACCCCCGTCATCATGAACCTGTCCGACATGGACGACGCCGACGCCAAGCGCCTGGTCGACTTCGCCGCCGGGCTCACCTTCGGCCTGCACGGCCGCATCGAGCGGGTCACCGCCAAGGTGTTCCTGCTCAGCCCGAACAACGTCACCGTGACGGCGTCGGACAAGGCCAAGATCGAGAACGGGTTCTTCAACCAGTCCTAGCCCGGACGCTGACCGCTACAGCCGGGCGCACGCGGCGGCCTGGCACCATGGATGGTGCCGGGCCGTTGTGGTGTGTCCGGGCCGGACGGGACAGCCCCCGGCCTGGCGACAGCGGAGCCGGATCGGGCTACAGACGAGAGTGGGGTGGCGATGGCGCTGTTCTGGGGCGTCGTCGCCTACGTCATCTACCTCTACATCATCATCGTGCTGGCCCGGGTCGTCATCGAGACCACCCGCCAGTTCTCGCGGTCCTGGCGCCCGGGCGGGGTGGCCGCGGTGCCCCTCGAACTCGTGTACGTCCTCACCGATCCGCCGATTCGAGCACTGCGCCGATTGGTGCCGCCGCTGCGGCTGGGTAATGTAAGCCTCGACCTGAGCGTCATCATCGTGCTCATCGCGCTCATCGCGCTGCGCGTGGTGGCTCTGGCGTTCACGCAGTAGCTAGACCTCTAGGATTCATCCGCACGACCGACAGGCGCGCCCACCCCGCCCCGCCCCACGGGACCTGGTCAAGGCCGCGACGACACATGAGGTGACCGAATGCCGCTGACGCCCGCCGAAGTACACAACGTCGCGTTCAAGAAGCCACCCATCGGCAAGCGCGGCTACGACGAGGAAGAGGTCGATGCCTTCCTCGACATCGTCGAGGTGGAGCTGTCGCGGCTCATCGAAGAGAACAACGACCTGCGCTCGCGGATGAGCAGCGGCCAGCCGCCGGCGGCCGCCCCGGAGACCGTCACCGTCGTCGACGAGTCCGCCGTTGCCGAGCTCGCCGCCGTGCGCGACGAGAACGCCCGGATCGCCGCCGAGAACGCCCGCGTCGCCGATGAGAACTCCCGCGTCCGCGACGAGAACGCCCGGCTGCACAGCCAGCTCAGCGAGCTCGAGAAGGCCCTGTCGGGCAGCAAGAACAGCGCCCAGCAGCAGGTCGTGCAGCTGCAGCAGCAGCTCGCCCAGACCGAGGCGCAGCTCGATGAGAACAAGCGCAATCTCGAGCTGGCCCAGCAGGCTGCCGCCGAGGCCCGCGCCGCTGCCGAGAATGCCGCCCGCAATGCCGCGCAGAACCCGGCGCAGAGTGCGCCTGTCTCCATCGCGAAGGGTGAGGGTGGCGACGGCCAGCTCGCCCCCGCCGACCACCACCAGCAGGCCGTGCAGATGCTCGCGCTGGCCCAGCAGACGGCCGACCAGCACCTCGCCCAGTCCAAGGCCGAGGCCGACCGCCTCCTCGAAGAGGCCAACGCCACCGCCAGCGCTCAGCTCGCCGATGCCGAGCAGCGGTCGACGGCGCAGCTCACCGAGGCCGAGACGCGCGCCAAGCAGCTCACCGAGGAGAGCAGCGCCAAGGCTGCGCAGACGGTCTCCGACGCCGAGCAGCGCGCCGCCACGATCACGGCCCAGTTCGAGCAGCGCAAGGCCGCGCTCGAGCGCCGGATCGAGGAGCTGCGCACCTTCGAGCGCGAGTACCGCAGCCGGCTCAAGAGCTACCTCGAGTCGCAGCTGCGCGACCTCGACGCGAGCGGGAAGGCAGAGCCCGCCGCCGCCACTGAGCTCGCCGACGCCCAGCAAGGCTGATCCGCCTCGCAACGCCGGATGCCGTCCGCGTGTCGTCTGGCGTCAGAGTTTGCCAGGATGGTGGGTACGACTAGCGGCCTGCGGGCCAGGAGCGGCTCCATATGCTCCTGATCGGGCTGCCCGTCGCGGCCGTCGTCTGTATCGTGCTCGGCTTCACCTTGCCCAGCGTGACGATGATCGTCGTCTCGTTGGGTATCACTTCGGTTTTCGCTCTGTTGGTGCTCCGCGAGTTTCTACGCACACGTGACACTGTTCCGGCGCTATCGTCGCCGCCGGAGCGTTCCGCAGGAGGTCAGGCAGTGGGTTCAGAAGCAGCAACGTCCACGACGGCGTCGCCGCCGTCGACCGTCTACGTCGTCGACGGCCTGCCCGACTACCACTACGTGGCGTCGTGCACGGTCATCGTCGACAAGCCGGCCGACGAGTTGTTCGACATCCCGTTCGACCAGGCGGTCGAGGACGGCTTCGCACCGTGCCGGATCTGTGCGGTCGTCTCCGCCGACGACGAAAGCGACGCGGCCGTCGATGCCGGCGCCGATGCCGGGACGTCCTCGCCGGGCGGTGGCGCTGCCGGTCGCGACGTCTGGGTGGTTGACGGCCTGCCCGACTATCACGACGCCGGCTGCGCCGAGCTGATCGGCAAGGACGCCGTCGACATCCCGTTCGACCAGGCGGTCGAGGACGGCTTCGCACCGTGCCCGGTGTGCCAGGGCGCTGCCGTGGCGGTTGCGGGCGAGCCGCAGCCGGAGCCTGCTTCGGTGCCGCCGGCATCCACTGAACCCGAGGCCGCGCCGGCCGGCGAGCGCGTGGTGTGGGTCGTCGACGGGCTGCCTGACTATCACGACGCCGGCTGCGCCGAGCTGGTCGGCAAGGACGCCGTCGACATCCCGTTCGACCAGGCGGTCGAGGACGGCTTCGCGCCGTGCCCGACCTGCCAGCACGAGGCGGCGGCAAGCGCCGAGCAGCCCGAGCCCGAGCCCGAGCCCGAGCCCGCTTTCCAGCACATTGGGATCCTAAGCTTAGAATTCCACGTGGACAAGTTGTCGCG